>Ga0272442_10000421_pt1 | contig 69226 bp, 55 predicted proteins | sample SSMForm2O_FD_200262 | JGI IMG/M metagenome (GOLD analysis project Ga0272442, IMG submission 200262) | Marine sediment archaeal communities from Little Sippewissett salt marsh, Falmouth, MA, United States - SSM-Form-2O | ecosystem: Environmental > Aquatic > Marine > Wetlands > Sediment ...
TTTCAGGACGAGTTCCGCGCGCTGTTGCGGAAGCACAGCATCGAATTCGACGAGCGGTACGTGTGGGAGTGACGAGTTGCGCCCTTTCAGGGCTTTGGGCACACAACGGCCCGGAACCCAGGGCTTCGCCCTGCCTGCCCCCAAGGGGGGCTGACGAAGGTGAGCCCTTCAGGCTCAGTTGCGCCCCTTTGGGGCTGCCCGAATCCAGCGCGGTAGTGTCCACAAGTTTTCGCACTTTCGTTGACGGGTAGTCCATGTGTTGGTCGTTCCGGCGTTGCTCGGGCGGAGGGCGGCGCAGCCGCCCGGAGCACGAGCAACGCATTGCGCGTCATCCTGCCATCGCCATCGCCTCCTTCCGCTGTTCCTTCAGCCGGTCCATGTTCATGTACCGCCGCAGGCCCCACTTCGTGCCTGCGATGTGACGCAGCCGCGCCGCCACCAGCATCAACGCCGACCGGCCGTCCGGGAAGGCCCCCACCACGCGCGTCCGTCGCCGAATCTCCTTCATGATCCGCTCGAGCGGATTGTTCGTCCGCAGGCTCCGCCAGTGCTCGCGCGGGAAGAACATATAGCGAAGCGTCTCCTCGTGTCCCTCGCGGACTGTCGCCGCGGCCTTGCCGAGACGCATCGATTCCAGCTTCTCGACGACCTGCCCGGCCTTCTGAATCGCAGCCGCGCGGTCCTCCTGAGCGTGGATCGCCTTGAGCATCGCGGCCACCTCTTTGACCTTCGACTTCGGAACGTCGCTGAACACGTTGCGATACCAGTGAACCACGCAACGCTGCCAGCGAGCGTCCGGATAGAACTCCGCCAGCGATTCCACCAAACCCAGGCACTTGTCGGAGACGATCAGCTCCACGCCGTCCAGACCTCGCTCCTTCAGGTGGCGAAGGAACTTCGTCCAACTGGCCTTGTCCTCCTTCGCGCCTTCCATAACGCCCAGAATGTCCCGGAATCCCCGCTCATTGACGCCCACGGCCACCAGGACAGCCACGTCTCGCACCTCGCCGCCCCAGCTGCGCTTCAGGGCAATCCCGTCCAGGTAGACGTAGGGATGGGGGCCTTGGATCGCAGCGTTGCGCCAGGACTCGATGCGGCTGTAGATCTTCTGATTCAGGTCGCTGACCGTGCTGGGCTTGACCCGCGTGCCCCACAGGGCCTGCGTGATGTCCTCCACGCGGCGGACCGACACCCCGGCCAGGTACATCTCGATCAGGGCCTCTTCGACCGACGATTCGCGACGCTGGTATCGCTTGATGATCTGGGTCTCGAACGGCAGCGTTCGCAGCTTGGGCATCTTCAACTCCACCTCGCCGGCCTTGGTGTGCAGCTTCCGCTTGTAGTGCCCGGCCCGCGTGTCCTGGCGGTCCGGGGAATGCTCGTACCGACGAGCGTTGCACAGCCGGTCCGCCTCGGCGTCCAGCATCTCGTTGAGCGTCTGCTCGACCGTGCTGCGGACCATCTGGCCGAGATGATCCTGAATCTTCGCCTCGTCGATCCTGATGACCCTGCCGAGGCCTTCGGATGGAATCTTCGACGCTGATGCCGTCTCCGGCTTGCCTGCCGGCACTTCCGTGGTACCATGATCCATGGGTAGCTCCTTCTTGTCTGATCAACTTGAGTCGTGGAAGACCCAAACTTGACCAGCCCAGGGGCTACCCGTCTATCCAAATGTGCGAAAGATACCGTACGTTATCTCCAGCGCCTCGGAGCCCGGTGCGGCGCCCGGTCAGGCTCGGCCGATGGAAGGTGGCATTGCGGTCATGCAAGGCTCAGCCCAGGCCGTTGGGGCTCGCCGGATCGCTCGGCCCGGAACTGGGATTCCCCGGGCTCAGCCGGCGCATAGAAGAAGCCCCGGGCGCGCGCGCCCGGGGCTTCGGGATGGGTAAACAGTGTGCCGTCTTGGGTTCCGGCGTCGCCGCCGGGGTTTCCTCCGCGGCCGGGGCCTTGGAGGACGAGGGTGTGCTGACGAAATCATCGGGCAGATCGCTCTGCTCGACGTCTAGATAATCCTCTAGAAAGGAGGTGATCCAGCCGCAGGTTCCCCTACGGCTACCTTGTTACGACTTAGTCCCAGTCACCGAGCTCACCTTCGGCACCCCTGAAACGGGGCGACTTCGGGTGCTCCCGGCTTCCATGACTTGACGGGCGGTGTGTACAAGGCTCAGGAACATATTCACCGTGCCGAGCTGATGCACGATTACTAGCGATTCCAACTTCACGGAGTCGAGTTGCAGACTCCGATCCGAACTGGGGCCGACTTTTTGCGGTTTGCTCCACCTCACGGTCTCGCGTCGCTTTGTCTCGGCCATTGTAGCACGTTTGCAGCCCTGGGCATAAAGGCCATGAGGACTTGACGTCATCCCCACCTTCCTCCGGTTTGACACCGGCAGTCCCGCTAGAGTTCCCGGCATTACCCGCTGGCAACTAACGGCAGGGGTTTCGCTCGTTATGGGACTTAACCCGACATCTCACGACACGAGCTGACGACAGCCATGCAGCACCTGTGCAAGTTTCACCCCGAAGGGCAGCCTGATTCCCTTTCAGGAGAGGCATCCAAGCATGTCAAGCCCAGGATAAGGTTCTTCGCGTTGCATCGAATTGAGCAACATGCTCCACCGCTTGTGTGAGCCCCCGTCAATTCCTTTGAGTTTTAGCCTTGCGACCGTACTCCCCAGGCGGTCCACTTAACGCTTTCGTTTCAGCCGGAACTCTGTCAGAAGGCCTCCGACCTAGTGGACATCGTTTAGGGCCAGGACTACCGGGGTATCTAATCCCGTTCGCTCCCCTGGCTTTCGCACCTCAGCGTCAGGACAGGCCCAGCGAGTCGCCTTCGCCTCCGGCGTTCCTCTTGATATCTACGCATTCCACCGCTCCACCAAGAGTTCCACTCGCCCCTACCTGCCTCAAGGGTACCAGTTCGCCCAGCCATTCCTCGGTTGAGCCGAGGGCTTTCACAAGACGCTTGGCACCCCGCCTGCGTGCGCTTTAAGCCCAGTGATTCCGAACAACGCTTGCCACCTTCGTCTTACCGCGGCTGCTGGCACGAAGTTAGCCGTGGCTTCCTTCGGGGCTCCTCAACTTCCGGGCGTATTCTGCCCGGTCGCTTGGTAACCCCCGACAGCAGTTTACACCCCGAAGGGCTTCATCCTGCACGCGGCGTCGCTGGATCAAGCTTTCGCTCATTGTCCAATATTCGTTACTGCAGCCTCCCGTAGGAGTCTGGGCAGTGTCTCAGTCCCAATGCGCCGGGCCAACCTCTCAGTCCCGGTACCCGTCGAAGCCTTGGTGAGCCGTTACCTCACCAACAAGCTGATAGGACATGGGCCGCTCCCAGGCCAGTAGGTCCCGAAGGATCCCCACCTTTTGGCCGCAGGCACTGGAGTGCCCGCGGCATCATCAGGTATTACCCCGGATTTCTCCGGGCTATCCCTGTGCCCAAGGTACGTTACCCATGTATTCCTCGCCCTTTCGCCACTCTACTAACTCCCCGAAGGGAGCGTTCGCGTGCGACTTGCATGTCTTAGCCACGCCGCCAGCGTTCGTTCTGAGCCAGGATCAAACTCTTCACTTGAATATCGTCCTGCCCGAAACCGGACACGAATCGCCGTCCTCTAACCGGCTGGGGGGTCACCGTCCCCGAAGGGACTTGTTTGCCCATCCGTGCCCGAGGTCCGGGTTTGGGTCGATGGAAGGTTGATGCTGGTGGCCGGGGGATCTTAGGGGGCCCCCGGCCCGGTGCCCCTGCTTCGCGGCGCTGCTCCGCCAAGGCGTCGCAGTCCGCTACGCAGGGAGCCAAAACTCAAAATCCTGCTAGGGCTTTCGCCTGTCACGAGGATTCTGAGCCGGCCTTCCTCGCAAGCGGAAGGCCGTCAATGGATCGTTGCCCGCCGCCACGACTGTGACAATCGCGGCCGGCGAGCCCACATCCTCGCGACGGCAACACTGTTCACTTTTCAATTAGCCTGGAACTCGGCGGGGCCTCATCGCCTCCCGCCTAGGACAGCAAACCTGAAATTCTAGCGTTCCCTCAGCGGCATGCAAGGGGTTCGCCTTAATTTCCGAAAAATATTCCGCGGGGCGCACTCCCCGCCTGGCGCCCAGGGGGGTCTTTCACGCATCCGGCACCATAGGTATGGTATCACCCCGCACCCGTCGAATCAAGCCTCGGTTCCGCGCGGCGGGGCCGGCGGCGTCGATCCGCGCGCCGCCGACGCGGTGGGCGTTTGCCCGCTCCGGCGCGCCGGACTTCCCTTCCGCGCGATGCCGACTTGTCCGAAGGCCCCGGGCCGCATAGAGTAACGTGAGCCCCTGACTGGACGAAACGACGCCCGGCCCGGCGGGTCGGGGATGCCGAGCAACGGATGACACAAGCGAGCCACGACACGTCAACGTCGGCGACCGGCAAGGCGACGAAGCCGAAGGGGAGACGCAAGCTCTTCCTGAAGCAGAAGGTCATGCTCCGGATGGTGTACGCGCTGCTGCCGCTGCTGGCATCGGCGATTTACTTCTTCGGCTGGCGGGCGCTGGGGGTGGTGGCGTTCGTGTTCGCGTTGGGGCTGACGACCGAGTACGTCACCAGCCGCAACCGCGGGCAGCCGGTCTCGATGGCCTGCCTGGTCACGTGCATGCTGTACGGCCTGTCCCTGCCGCCGACGGTGCCGTTCTGGGTCGCCGGTGTGGGCATCTTCGTGGGCATCCTCTTCGGCAAGGAGGTCTTCGGCGGGTTCGGAAAGAACTTCGCCAATCCCGCCATCGTCGGGCGGGCGTTCGTCTATGTGTGCTTCCCGGTGCCCCTGACGGGGCAGTTCGTGCCGGCCTTCCGCGGCTTCCCGGCCGGGCTGACGCACTGGTCGATGGAGAGCTTCCTGCGATCTGCCGGGCAACTGCCCGAGTACCTCCACGCCGCGGGCGGACGCATCGCCGACGCCGTCACCCAGGCCTCCCCCATGTGGGTCAACAAGGCCCATGGCGCCACGGCCACCTATGAGGGGCATTCCTTCTGGAACATGTTGTGGGGGAACATCGGCGGCCTGTTCGAGGCCGGCCCCGGCGGGCAGAAGGTCCTCGCCGCCGGCTCGATGGGCGAGGGCTGCGCCGTGCTCATCGCCATTGCGGCCGTCTATCTGCTGGTCACCAGGACGGCGAACTGGCGGCTGATGCTCAGCGGCTTCGTCGGGCTGGCGGCCGCGACGTTCCTGTTCCGCAACCTGCTGGGCTACGACGACCTCGCCACGGCCGGGCAGTGGCGATACGTCGTGCCGCCGCTGCACTTCACGCTTGTCGCGGGCACGACGGCTTACGCGGCCGTGTTCATGGTCACCGACCCGGTGAGCGCGCCCAAGCAGCGGCCGGCCCAGTTCGCGTACGGCTTTCTCATCGGGTTCCTCATCGTCTTCCTACGCTGGCGGGGCGTGTTCGTGGCGGCCGCGTCGTTCTCCATCCTGCTCGGTAACATCGTCGGACCGCTGCTCGACATCGGCGCCCAAGCGTGGAAGAACCGGAAGAAGCAGACGGTCGCCGCGAAGGATAGAGGCGGCGGATGAGCTTCGACCCGAACAAGAGCCGGGCGTACGTGATCCTGTTCGCGGCGGGCGTGTCGGGCGTGTTCACGGCCGCCATCATGGCGCTGCACGTGGCGACGGAGCCGATTGTCGAGCGAAACGAGCGGCTGCTGACTGAGCGGGCCATCGTGGAGTTGTTCGGCCTGGGCGACGTGGGGCAACTCAGCGGCGACGAGACGGAGGCGCTGTACGACCGGCGGGTCCGGCGTGCGACGATCGCCAAGGGCACGCCGGAGGAGATGGAGGTTCTGCTGGCGTACTCGCAGGACCTGCCCTCGGATGCGGAGGGCGACCCGGGCGACAAGGCGCGCCTGAAAGGCTACGGCGTGCCCATCCGCGGCGTCGGGTTCTGGGCCGTCATCGAGGGGTACTTGGCCGTCACGCCGGACGCCGCGCGGACGCTGGGGATCGTTTTCCTGCGGCACAGCGAGACGCCGGGCCTGGGCGGGCGGATTACGGAGGATCAGTTCCGGCGCTGGTTCCGCCCCGGCGGGGCGCACGAGGACGGCCTGAACGTCACCCCGCCGCCGCAGGGCGAGCCGTACATCGACATCGGCCCGCCCGTCGAGACGACGGCCCCGCGAGACGACCGTCACGTCGATGCGCTCACCGGGGCGACCGGCACTTCCAACGCCGTCGCCGACTTCCTGAACGAAGACCTCGCCCGCTTCCGCCGCGCCTTGGCGGCCGAGGGGCTGCTGCCGGAGGTGCCCTGATGCCTCCGCAGAACGCCCCCACGCCCATGCAGGCCCTCCGCGAACAGATCTGGGGCGAGAACCCCATTTTCCGGCAGGTGCTGGGCATCTGCTCGGCGCTGGCGGTCACTAATCGCATGTTCAACACGCTGCTGATGTGCGGCGGGTTGATGTGGGCGACGACGATGAGTTCCCTCACCGTCAGCGTGATGCGGAACTACATCCCGCGGCGCGTCCGCATCATGGTCAGCGTGCTCATCATCGCGGTGTACGTGATCGTGGTCGATACCGTGCTGCGGGCGTACTTCACGGCCGTCCACAAGGACATCGCCGCGTACGTGGGGCTGATCATCACCAACTGCATCGTGCTGGGGAGGCTGGAGGCCTTCGCCAGCAAGAATCGCCCGCTGGCAAGTCTGGCGGACGGGTTGGGCGCGGGGATCGGGTACTCGATCATGCTGCTGTCGGTAGCGCTGATCCGCGAGCTGCTCGGCTTCGGCACGCTGTTCGGCTACGACATCCTCAGCGGCCCGATGGCCGAGTACAACGCGCGGTGGGTCATCATGATCATGCCGCCGGGCGCGTTCTTCGTGCTGGCCGTCATGGTCTGGCTGTCGCGCTGGTGGGATCTGCGCCGCGAGAACGCGGCCGAAGCTGCGAGGGAGGCCGCCAAATGATCGCTCAGCCGCCGGTACAACTTCAGCCGGAGAGTCTGGCGTCGATCACGGTGATTCTCGTCACGGCCGTGTTCACGGAGAACATCCTGTTGACGCGATTCCTGGGGATGTGCCCGTTCCTGTCGGTCAGCCGGCAGGTCCGCAGCGCCTTCGGGATGGGGCTGGCGGTGGTGGTGACGCTGACGGGCACGGTGTATCTGAACGCGCTGCTGTACTGGCACGTGCTGGTGCCGCTGGAGCCGTACGGCGTGCCGGCCGAGAGCCTGAAGCTCATCCTGTTTATCCTCGTCATCGCGGCGTTCGTTCAGTTCATGGAGATGCTGATCGAGCGGGTCAGCCTCAAGCTGTACCACGCATTGGGCATTTTCCTGCCGTTGATCACCGTCAATTGCGCCATCCTCGGCGGCAGCCTGTTCATGGTGACCAAGCGGATCAGCGGGCTTGAGGCGCTCCTGTACGGCTTCGGCACGGGCATGGGATGGCTGTTGGCGATCGTGCTGATGGCGGGCATTCGCGAGCGGCTGAAGAAGTCGCGGATTCCCGCGGCCCTCGAAGGCCCGGGCATCTCGCTGATCATCGCCGGCATCATGGCGCTGGCGTTCATCATCTTCCAGGGAATGGTCAAGGTATAGGGACCGGGGACCCGGGACTGGTAAGCACGAATGACGAAGTTCGAATGCCGAATCAATGACGAAGCCCGAAGGCGCATCGCGGGCGGCCGCCCGAAACGGCGCTCGTCATTCGTGCTTCGGGCTTGTTTCGTCATTCTGGTTTCGTCATTCGGACTTCGGCGCCCCCGGCGCCGCGGCGCGCTCGGAGGCCCGCATGCTTGAGGTCGTCCTCATCGCGAGCGGCGTGGTGGTCGCCGTCAGCGGCGGGCTGTCGATCCTGCTGCTCGTCGCCGAGCGCTACCTCGCCAACTACGGCGAGTGCCGCATCGACATCAACCGCGGCGAGCGCGACTTCACCGTTAAGGGCGGCGAAACGCTGCTGATGAGCCTGAAGAACGAGGGCATCTTCGTCCCGTCCGCCTGCGGCGGGCGCGGCACGTGCGCGTACTGCAAGGTGACCATCCTCGAGGGCGGCGGGGTGGTCGCGCCGACGGAGCTGCCGCTGCTGACCGACCAGGAGGTCCGCGACAACGTCCGCATCTCGTGCCAGTGCAAGGTCCGCAACGACCTCAAGATCTCGCTGCCCGAGGCGCTGCTCAGCGTCCAGGAATACCGAGGCGTCGTCGAGCGCATCCGCGACCTCACGCACGACATCAAGGAGGTCCGCATCCGGCTCGTAGAGCCGGACGCCATCGAGTTCACGCCCGGCCAGTACATCCAGCTCGAGGCTCCGCCTTACGAGGGGAGCAAAGAGAGCGTCTTCCGGGCGTACAGCATCTCGAGCCCCCCCGACGACGCCGGCCACATCGAACTGATCATCCGGCTCGTGCCCGACGGCATCTGCACCACGTGGGTGTTCGAGCACCTCGCCGAGGGCGACGAGGTGACCTTCACCGGCCCGTTCGGCGAGTTCCGCCTCAGCGGCACCGACGCCGAGATGTTCTGGATCGCCGGCGGCTCGGGCATGGCGCCGTTCTGGTCGCTGGTCCGCCACATGAAGGCGCACGGCCCGCAACGAAAGACCACGTACTTCTTCGGCGCGGTCGCCAGGCGCGACATGTTCCTGCTCGACGAGCTGCGGGCGCTGGAGAAGGAACTCAACTGGTTCAGGTTCGTCCCGGCCCTGTCCTCGCCCGCCGAGGGCGACGACTGGGACGGCGAAACCGGCCTGATTACCGAGGTCGTGGACCGCGGCGTAGGGGGCGGCGAGGGCAAGGAAGGCTACCTGTGCGGCTCGCCGGGGATGATCGACGCGGCCATCAAGGCGCTCAACGCCAAAGGCATCACCGAAGAGCGAATCTTTTTCGACAAGTTCGCCTGACCGGCGGACGAAAGCGAGCGACCATGAAGCTCACGCCACAAGACCAGGCCCTCGCGGAGCGGATGGCGCCCGGTGTGCTCAGCCGCGACGGCTTTCTCGGCCGCGACCATCGCCCGGTGTCGGAGATCGTGGCGACGGACGCAACGGCCGTCGAGGCGCTCGGTGTCACGCATGCGGAGATCGCGGCTGCGTTGGCCGAGGCACGCGACACGGCAATCGAGGCCTTCGGGGCCCCGGCCGAGGTCCGCGGGCTGAAGGCCACGTGCATCGAGGCGCGGGGGCGGATCGTGTGCCCGTGGGGCGGGTGCGGCGGCTTCGACAAGGGCGAGATCGTGCTGACCGGCCCCGACGGCGAGACGCTGGCGTTCACGCCGCTGTCGGTGCATCTGATCGCCCGGCATGGCTTCTACCAGGGGCGAGGCTCGCGATACCGCATCGAGCCGGGGAAGGCGTGCCGCATGCTCGGCCTCGGGGGCGAGAAGGGGGGCTGAGCGTGTCCGACCCGCACCCGGAGCCCGTGCCCGCCAGGCGCCGCCGCGAGGCCCTGCGTTTTCTCGTCGCGGGAGGCGCCCGCGACCCCTACGCGGACGCCCGCGGTCACGCGTTCGATCAGCAGCTTCGAGCGCGCGGGGCGGACGGCGGACGGCTCTGGTGGACGCGTCATCGACGGCGCTGCACGGCCGCCGCGGTCGCGGTGACGGGGCCTGGACGCGTGGCCATGCTCTTCCACGCTTCGGCCGACGCGGCGGGCGTGGACCGCGAGGCGCTCGCGGCAACGCTTCGCGCGGCCGCGGACGACGCGCTGGCAACGGGGGCGGCCTTCGCGCAGGCCCTGACGCCCCCGGGGAATGAGGGCGATATCGCGTGCCTGATGGAGGCGGGGTTCGGGTTCCTCGCCGAGCTGCGCTATCTCCGCAAGCCGTTGAGCGGGCCCGTCGCCGCGACGGGCGACGGCAAGGTCACCTGGCGGACGGCCGCAGAGGTCGGCGACGCGGCGCTCGGCGAGCTTATCCGTTGCACGTACGAGGGCACGCTCGACTGCCCGGCGCTTTCGGGCCTGCGCCGCACGGAGGATGTGCTGGCGGGGCATCGAGCGGCCGGGACGTACCGGCCCGAGTGGTGGCGCGTCGCCGAGAACGGGGGCGAACCGGCGGGCTGCGTGCTGCTCAACGACATGGGGCCGACGAGCGCGGAGGTGGTGTACATGGGCGCGGCGCCGGCGCATCGTGGGCGCGGGCTGGGGGCGGCGCTGCTCCGCCGGGCGGCCGGGGATGCGCAGGCTGCAGGGAAGCTCTCCGTCACGCTCGCCGTCGATGCCGCGAATACCTACGCGCGGCGAATCTACGAGCGCGAGGGGTTCGCCGAGGTCCAGCGCCGCGTGGCGCACATTCGCACACGAGGTTGAGGCCCGTGGCGCGGCGCTGACGCTTCGACACAGAGAGCCGGAGGACCAGAGAAGAGAAGGAGACGCTCCGCCTGGGCGCGTGCCGTTTCTTCTCTTCTCTCTGTCCCTCTGGGCCTCTGTGTCGCATGAGCAGACGCCCGGTGTTCGGCTCGGGTGGCGAAGCTGTGGAGAACCTGTGGACGAAAATAAATCTATCGGGGCAAGGGGCGCAGCGAGCGCGGCTTGCAGCGCGTGGATAACAAACCGGCCGCTTTCTGTTTGACCCTCGCCCGCGCCGCGCATAGATTTGCTCGCACTCGCACGGCGGCGTGGATGCCCGGATGCTCCTGAGGTTGCCGCCGCCGCGACGGAGAAGGGATTCCGGCAAGTAGCGAAGGACCGACCATGGAACGTAGCACGGTACCATTGCGCGCCGATGGAGCGGCCGGCCCGCCGGACGTGCCTGCCCCCAAGGGGTCCGCCTCTGAGGGGCAGGCCGCCGACGGGATTCTCGCCACGCTTCGTAACCGTCTGGGGTCGCAGAAGTTCAACGCGTGGTTCCGCCGCGGGATCCGCATCGAAGTCGAGAAGGAATACGCGCGCGTGGCGGCCGCCAACACCTTCGTCGCCAACTGGGTCGAGGCGCACTTCCAGGCCGATATCGCTGAGGCCATAGAGTCGTACACCGGACGCAAGGCGCCTATCGTGGTGACCATCGACCCGTCGCTGGCCTCGGAGATGCGCAAACGACAGCTCGATTCACAGGCGGACATCGTGCGACGGACGGTGGACGGCCGGACGCGCGGCGCCGCGACCACACCCGCGGCCAAGCTGAAGTATCGTCTCGAGGATTTCGTCGTCGGCGAGAGCAACAAGCTGGCGTACTCCGCCGGGCTGGCACTGTGCAACGGGCGCGCCGGGTCCGGACCGGGGTTCCGGCTGTTGTTCGTGCACGGCTCGTGCGGAGTGGGCAAGACGCATCTGGTTCAGGGGATTTGCCGGGCCGCGAGCCGCCGGAGCGGCAAGAGCCGCCTCCGCTGGCGATACGTCACCGGCGAGCAGTTCACCAACGATTTCGTCGCGGCGCTGCGATCGAAGCGGTTCGACCAGTTCCGCGCCCGCTACCGCCGGCTCGATCTGCTCGCCATCGACGACGTGCATTTCCTCGCGGCCAAGCCCGCGATCCAGGAGGAGTTCCTCCACACGTTCGACGCCATCGACGCGGCCGGAAGCCGCATCGTCTTGGCCTCGGACGCGCACCCCAAACTCGTTGGGAAGCTCAACGAGCAGCTCGTCAGCCGCTTCGTCTCCGGCATGGTGGTCAAGATCGACCCGCCCGACGAGGCGACGCGTCTGGAAATCCTCCGCCGTCGGGCGTCCGCCATGAAGCTCCGCGCGGCGCCGGCCGTCTTGCCCTATATCGCCCGGCATCTCCGCGGCAGCGTCCGCGAGCTTGAGGGGACGCTCATCAAGCTGACCGCGCTATCCGCCCTTTCCGGCGAGGCCGTGGACGTGACCACGGCGTCGGCCGCCCTGGCGGACCATCTGGCCCGGACGGACAGCGCCGTGACACTCGGCGACATCGAGTCGGCGGCGGCGGCGTTCTTCGGCATCACGGCCGCGGACATCCACTCCAGCCGACGCACAAAGACCGTCTCGACCGCCCGCATGGTCGCGATGTTCCTCGCTCGCCGGCACACGCAGATGAGCTACCCGGAGATCGGGCGGGCGACGGGCAAGAACCACTCGTCGGTCGTGCTGGCGGTGCAGCGGATGGAGAAGGTCCTGGCGACCGGCGGAGAGTTGGCATGGCAGACGCCTGCCGGGAAGCGCCGCATGCCGGCGGCCAAGGTCGTCGAACTCATCTCCGGCCAGTTCTCCTGATCCGCCAGGCCACGCGCGTTTTCCTGCTTTCCCGGCAATCCCCTCGTTGTTGCGGCGAGTTAAACGATTAAACTGGGCGCCTCCAGATGCGTTGACCCGCTCAGGCGAGGAAGGGAACCCCACCATGTGGACGAAAGTTCTGGCAGTCGCTACGGTCGCGGCCGTTGTCTCGGCCACAGCCGCTCAGGCGGCCGGACAAGGAGAAGACGTGAGATTCCCTGATGATCCGAGCATCGCCGATGTGACGAAAGCGCCATACAACGCCCGGGGAGACGGGCGCACGGACTGCACGGGCGCGATCCAGAAAGCGCTGAACGAGAGCGTCGGGGGCATCGTGTATCTGCCCGACGGGACGTATGTGATCTCGAACACGCTTCGCTGGCCCGGTCGCCAGATGAACACGACGCTTTGGGGACAGAGCACGGACGGGGCCGTCCTGAAGCTCAAGGACCGCTGCCCGGGCTTCACCGACCCCGGCAACCCGAAGGCCATGGTCTGGACGGGGCGCAAGCCCGCGCAGCGATTCAAGAACTACGTACGCGGCCTCACGTTCGATACGGGCAAGGGCAACCCCGGCGCGATCGGCGCGCAGTTCATGGCGAACAACACCGGGGCGTTCCGCGAGGTGACCATTCGCTCCGGCGACGGGGCGGGGGCGATCGGCCTGGACCTCGGCTACAGCGACGAGCAGGGCCCGTGTCTGATCAAGAACGTCACGGTGATCGGTTTCGAGATCGGGATCGAGACGCGGCACGTGGTGGACAGCGTGACGATGGAGCACATCACGCTGAAGGGGCAGCGGCAAGTCGGGCTGCGCAACAAGGGACAGGTGGTCAGTTGCCGCGGGCTCGTCAGTGAGAACAGCGTGTCGGCCGTCGAGAATGCCGGGGCGGCGCTGCTCGTCCTGATCGACAGCAAGTTGAGCGGCAAGGGCACCGCAGCCATCGTGAACGAGAAGCCGGCGGCCCTGCTGGCGCGGAACGTGGAGGTCTCGGGTTACGAGGCCGCAGTCCGCAACGCGAGCGGGCACGGCAAGGGCGCTGCAGCGGGCACGGTTGAGGAGTTCGACAGCCATGAAGTGCTGGCCCTGTTCGACGGCCCGCGGCGCAGCCTGGGCCTGCCGATCAAGGAGACGCCGAAGGTGGAGTGGGGCGACCCGGCCGACTGGGTGAGCATCGCCCGGTTCGGCGCCGCGGAAAGCCGGGGGCGGAAGGCCGTCGATTGTACGGCGGCCGTGCAGAAGGCCATCGACTCCGGGGCCAGAACGGTGTACGTGCCCAAGGGCACCTACGAGGTCGGCAAGACGGTGCACATCCGCGGCGAGGTGCAACGCATCGTCGGGTTGGGCCAAAGCGCCCGCTTCCGCGGGCGCGGCGTGTTCCGCCTCGAGGAAGGCGACGCCGCAGCGGTGGTGCTTGAGGGCCTGGGCGGGGTGGCCGGCGGTATCGAGCAGGCGTCGAAGCGGACGCTCATCGTCCGCAATCTGCATGTGAACTCCATGGGGCAGCAGGCGATCTCAAGGGGCGTGTTCAACTCCGACACGGGCGACATTTTCCTCGAGGACATCGGCGGGCCGCGGCTGAGCTTCCGCGACGGCGTCCACGTCTGGGGCCGGCAGATCAACACCGAATGGAAGCACAAGGTCCGGATCACCAACGACGGCGCGACCTTGTGGATTCTGGGGCACAAGCTGGAGCGGGGCGGCACGGCGGTGGAGACGCTCGGCGGCGGACGAACCGAGATCCTCGGCGGCTTCATGTACACGATCACCCCGCCGGTGGGGCCGCTATTCATCAGTCGCGATTCCGAAATCTCCGTCTCGATGCGTGAGAGCAAGTTCAGCCCGAAGTTCGCGCCGTTCAAGGTGCTCGTGCGCGAGACCCGAGGAGGCGGAACACGCGAGCTCAAACACGGCCAGGCCCCCGAGGCCACGGGCGGCAGCCTGATTCCGCTGTTCGTGGGGCGGGCCGACTAGCGAGAAGGAAGCATGGGGAACGCAATGCGACAACGAAACAAGGTGTTGGCGGCCGCCCTGTGCGGCGCCGCCGCGGTTCTGTGGACGGGCGCGAAGATGGCGGACGGACAGACGAAGCTGCACGGGTTGTTCGGGGACAACATGGTGCTCCAGCGCGGTATGCCCACGGCCGTGTACGGCTACGACCGTGCGGGGCAGCGGGTCACGGTGGAGGTTGCCGGGCAGACACGGACGGCCACGGCGGACGCGAAAGGCAAGTGGCGTGTGGAACTCAAGCCGGTCGCCGCCACGCCGGCCGGTGAGTCGCACATGCTGACCGTCCGCGGCTCGTCGGCCGTGACGTGCAAGAACGTACTGTTCGGCGACGTGTGGCTGTGCGGGGGGCAGTCGAATATGGAAGTCGGCCCGCACAAGAAGGATGTTCACGCGACGAGGGATTACGACCGTATTCGGCTGTTCCAGGTGTCGAAGACGACGGCCCGCGAGCCGCTGGAGCGGCTGGCCAAGCCGGGCGCCTGGAAGCCGGCAACGGTCGCCAACGCGAACGGATTCACCATCGTCGGCTATCGTTTCGGGCTCAATCTGCATGAGGCGATCGACGTGCCGGTCGGCCTCATCCAGTCGGCCGCGGGCTCGACGGCTATCGCCGCGTGGCTGCGGGGCGAGGTCTGGAAGGCGACGGGGAGCGACAAGCCGGCCCACTCCGACGGCGGCCCGACGACGCGCTACAACGCGATGGTCCATCCGCTCACGGGGCATACGATCAAGGGCATCGTCTGGTGGCAGGGGGAGAACGACACCTGGTCGAAGACGGGCCGCTACGGCGAGATGTTCGTCGCTCAAATCAAGGACTACCGCACCCAGTGGGGCCGGCCGGATCTGCCGTTCATCTATGTTCAGCTCCAAAGCTCGATCTCCAGGCGGTCGCCGGACGTCCGCAGAGGCCAGAACCAGGCGATGTCGCTGCCGCACACGGCGATGGTGGTGGCGGTCGATGTGGCATTCGCCATCCATCCCAAAGGACAGAAACAGGACGTGGCCCAGCGGTTGGCCCTGGCCGCCCGCGGCGTGGCCTATGGCGAGGACATCGTCCACACCGGTCCGATCCCCACGCGCTGCGAGCGGGAAGGCGACAAGCTCCGCCTCCACTTCCGCCACGTCGGCAGCGGGCTGGAGCTCCGCACACCCGAGCCGCCGGGGGCGATCGCAGACGACGGCAAGCCGTGGCAGATCGCACCCGCCCGGGGCGAGTTCGTCACCGCCACGGCCGAGACCGACGGCGAAACGGTGCTGCTTTCGGCGCCGGGCGTGTCGCAGCCGGCCCGCGTCCGCTACGCCCAAAGCTGGCGGCCGTCGCTGCGCCTGTACAACAAGGAGGGGCTGCCCATGCCGCCCTACGAGATCAGTGTCGAACACGCCGCGAAGGCCGCGGACGAGTCAGACGGGGGCCGATGAAGCTGCGATGGCGTCGCGCACGTCGCCTGCTACAATGACGGCTTCCCTCTGACAGCGATGGAGAACGAAATGGCAGATTCCGGCCGTGTGTATGTTGTCAATCCCGCGCACCCGAAGGCCGACGATGGGGCCGACGGCACCGAAGCCGCGCCGTTCAGGACAATCTCGGCGGCGGCCCCGGTCGCCGGGCCGGGCGACATCGTCCGCGTGTTCCCCGGCGTGTATCGCGAGCGGGTATCGCCCGCCCGCGGCGGCGAGGAGGGGCGTCCGGTCGTCTATGAGGCGGCCGAGTTCGGCAAGGCCATTATCAAGGGCTCTGACGTCTATGCGGGCGACTGGCGGCCGCTTGAGGGCGCGCCCGGCGTGTTCGCGGCTACGCTCGACCGTTCGATGTTCACCGACCTGCTGCCGACGGGCGAGCCGGGCTACAACCCGTTCGCGGTGGAGGCGGCGCGGCTGGCCGGGCGCAAGACGCTGGGGCAGGTCTTCGTCGATGGCACGCTCCTGACGGAAGTGGACTCGGAAGAGAACCTGCGGCGGACGCCCGCGACGTGGATGACGAACGAGTCCGGCACGGAGATCCGCGTGCACTTCCCACGCTTCTCGGCCGGGCCGGAAGCCCACACGGTCGAGATCACCTGCCGGATGCGCTGCTTCGCGCCCCACGAGCGAGGCCTGGGGCACGTGACGGTTCGCGGGTTCGTCATGGAGCACGCGGGGAACCAGTTCCCGTCGGGCTTCTACAACGACCCGAAGGGGCCGTACGGTCCGGGGCATTCTCAGGCGGGCGCCCTGGGGTGCCGAAGCGGACACCACTGGACCATCGAGCACAACGTGATTCGGTGGGCCGGCGCGGTCGGCATCGATTGCGGCAGCGAAGGGCGGCTGGACCTCGAAGGCGACCGTCCGCGTGTGCCGCGCGAGCAGGTCGGCTGGCACACGATTCGCTACAACGTCATCAGCGACAACGGGGCCGCGGGTATCGTCGGCGCCGGGGCGCAGGAGTCGTTCATCGGCTACAACGTCTTCGAGCGCAACAACTACCGCGCCTGGGGCGCGCCGGAGATGGGCGGCATCAAGCTGCACTTTTGCGTCAACACGTTGATCGAGGGGAACTTCTTCCGCGACAACGACTGCTTCGGCATCTGGCTCGACAATACGTACCGTGGCGCGAGGGTCACGCGAAACGTCCTCATCGGCAACCAGCGCGAGGGGATCTTCATCGAGCTCGGCCACGGACCGTGCATGGTGGATAACAACGTGGTCGCGTACACGCGTGCGGGCTCGGGCATTTACTGCCACGATGCGGCCGGCGTTCACATCCACCACAACCTGTGCTTCGCCAACAGCCACTTCGGCATTCATGCCCGAACCGTCACGGAGCGGCAGTTCAGGGGCGGCGATAGGAGCAAGGGCGGCACCCGCAACGTCCATGTGCGAAACAACGTGCTGATCGACAACTACCGCGGGCACATCTGCCTGCCGCCGGAGTCGGACGTAAGCGGCAGCAATGTCTGCGACTACAACCTGCTGATCAACGGCGTACACCCGCACTGGGAGGGGCTCGGCACGCATAAGTTCGTGGTGAACAACAACGACAATATGACCGACCGGGCCGAGATCGTGGAGGCGCTGCGCAAGGCGCTCGACGCGGCAGAGGTCCCGGCGGAGCGACGGCCGAACCTCGACCTCTGGCCGAAGATGCCGTACCTCGACCTGGAGCAGTGGCGGCTGCTGACCGGCTTCGATACGCACAGCGTCGCCCCGGTGGTGGCCAAAGAAGAGCGGATCGACGGGGCGGTGGCCCAGGGGTCCGTGTGCTTCGGCGCCAGCGGGGCGTTCGTCGAGTTCAAGAGCGACGACCTGGTCACACGGATGAAGTGCCCGCGGGTTGATCTCCATGACGACGCCGTGGGGCAATTGGCGGGCGGCGTGGACGTGGACCTGGCGGGCGACCGTATCGAGGGGGAGGGGATCCTGCCCGGCCCGTTCCAGCATCTCCGGCCCGGCTACAACCACTTCGTCCTGCACCCCGTCGTGGAAGTGGATCGGGACTGACTGGCTCGCGATTGCGCGGTGCCGTGAGCAGCCCGGAACTGTGCGCAGAAGGGCGGATATTTCGCGGTCTCGGGCCGGCTGTACGGCGTTAGAAAGGGCGAGTGCGCGGGCGGGGGCCGCGCAAGACGACATCCCCGGCTCGTAGGGAGAATGCAATGACGATAGGCAGATGCGGGGCGATGGCGGCACCGACGGCGGTCGCCTTGGCGCTTCTCCTCGTCGCGGGAGCGGCCGCAAGCGCGGAGGACGAAGCGCCGGCGATCCAGTTCCTCGAGGCTCCGCCCGCGAGCACGGAGTACCTTGAGTACAACAACGTGCGCGATCTCGGGGCGAAGGGCGACGGCGTGACGGACGACACGGCCGCATTCCAGAAGGGCCTGGCCGACCGCAAGAAGGCCCCGTACGACTGGACGGTGCTGTACGTGCCGGAAGGCACGTATCTCGTCAGCGACACGCTGGGCTGGCCGCTGCGGACGTACCTGATTGGCGAGGGCCGCGACAAGACGATCATGAAGTTGAGGGACAACTGCCCCGGTTTCACCGACGGCAGGGGCAAGCCCGTCCTCGCGACGGCCATCCGCGCCTACCGCTACGGCAACGATAGCCGGGTCAACGCCGCGTTTGCCAACTACATCCTCAACCTTACCGTTGATACAGGCGAAGGGAACCCCGGCGCGGTGGGCATCCGCTACACCACGCACAACAGCGGCATCCTGGGCGAGGTGACGGTTCGCTCCGGCGACGGCCGGGGCAAGGTCGGCGTGGACCTGTCCGATACCGAGTTCGGCCCGGGCATGCTCCGCAATGTGACCGTCGAGGGGTTCGACATCGGCATCGACACGCCCGGCAACGTTTCGCACGCGACGCTGGCGGGCATCACGTTGCGTGGACAGAACAAGGTCGGGCTGGTCAATCGATTCCCGATCACCGTGCACGGCCTGACGAGCGTAAACACGGTGCCGGCTGTCCGGAACGACGGGGGCATGGCGCACCTGGTGCTTCTCGACGCGGACCTTAGCGGCGGCGACGCGAGAACCTGCGCCATCCAGCAGGTGAAGGGCACGGCCTATCTGCGTAACATCAGAAGCCGCGGTTACCGAGCGGCGCTATCGGAAGCCGGGGCGCCCGGCGGGCGGGGCACCATCGACGAGAGAATCATCGGGCCGGTCAAAACGCTGTTCCCCTCGCCCGCGAAGAGCCTGAAGCTGCCGATCCCTACGCCGCCGCCGACGTTTACCGAGCCGATGAGCAAATGGCGCGTCGTGGACGACTCGGCCGAAGATGACACGAATGCCGTCCAGCAGGCGTTCGACTCCGGCGACAGAACGATCTACTTCAAGTATGGCTCGCGTTACAGCATTCGCGATACGGTCCGCGTCGGTGGCGGTGTACGGCGGATCGTCGGGTTCCGGGCCGTGCTCGACGGCCGCGACGCGAAGGACGTGTTCGTGGGCACGGGCAAGCCGTTGCTTCGGTTCGTGGGCGACGGCAAGCACCCGATCACGATGGAATGGCTGGGCGTGAGCGCCTGGCCGTGGAGCAAACAAATCGTCGCCATTGAGATCGACACGCCGCGGGACCTGTGCTTCAGGTCCTGCGGTCGGCCGTCGTTCCGCACCACAAAGCAAGCCAGTGGTACCGTGTTTGTGGGTGAGCACGGCGGTGACACCGAACTCAACGGCCCCGGTACATTCGTCATCCGCCAGTGCAACACCGAGAACAACCCCTTTAGCGCCGGCAAGAAGCTGCCGCGGACGTACTTCCGCAACCGGGGGTCGAACTTGATCATCCTGGGCATGAAGACCGAAGCCCCGGCCGTGCACGTGGTGACGACGAACGGTGGCAAGACCGAGGTCCTCGGCGGGTTCTTTCGCGACCACGTCGGCCCGGCCGACTACCGATGGCACGGCGAGCCGCCGCTCGCCGGCGTGGATATGTCAAAGGGCGTTCCCTACTGGATCACGAGGGACGGATCGATCACGGCCACGTACTACCAGTACGCCTGGCGCCGTGGCAAGGCCCGCAGCCTGCAGGCGGTCGAAACCCGTGACGGCGAGACGAAGTACCTCATCGTCGAGCCGGGCAACTTCCCGCTGGGACTCTACAGCGGAATCCAGGGTGATGCGAAGCCGACCGGGAAGCCGACAGTGCCGCCGGCCGACGTGCCCGAGGGTGCCGTCGCGTTCGGCGGGCATCATTACCTGCTCCACAAGAAGGGCGTGAAGCGCGACGAGGCCGTCGCGGCGTGCCGGAAGCTCGGCGGGCGCCTCGTCCGCATCGACTCGGCAGAGGAAAACAGCTTCGTCTGGCAGCTCGTGAATGGGAAGATGGGCAAGGGCTGCTGGATCGACGGCTCCGATGAAGGCAAGGACGGACAGTGGAAGCATTCCGACGGTTCGCCGCTGGGGTTTACGTTCTGGAAGAAGGGCCAGCCCGACGGGAAGAACAAGGAGACGGCCATCATCTACCTTCAGAAGGCCGGCAGGCACAGCTCCCAACCGGACGGACGATGGTATGATGCTCCGGCCGCCAAGAAGTACGCGTACGTTTGCGAGTGGGGCGGTTAGGGGCGCCCCCGTGAGAAGGAGCATTCCGTGAGTCGGACTCGTCTGCTGCTGTTCCTGTCCGGGGCGATCGTGCTGGCTCCGTCGGCCGCGCCCGCTCGGACGCTCGTGGTGAATCAGGCGCATTCGAAGGCGACGGACGCCAACCCCGGCACGGCCGCGGCGCCGCTGAAAACGATCAACGCCGCCGCCCAACTTGCCCAACCCGGCGACACGGTGCTTGTTCACGCTGGTGTCTACCGCGAGCGAGTCGCGCCCGCACGCGGCGGCGAGGCGGGCAAGCCGGTCGTGTACATGGCCGCGCCGGGCGAGGAGGTACACATCCGCGGCTCGGAGGTCTTCCGCCCTGCGTGGCGGCCCGTGCTCGGCCGCGAAGGCTGTTGCACCGCGAAGCTCGACCCGGCCCTGTTCGTCCGGAAGAACGCGCCGAAAGGCGCGATCCAGACGTACAACCCGTTTGCCATCAAGCACCAGACCCGGCCGGAGCGGACGCTTGGGCAGGTGTTCGTGGACGGCGAGCGACTCAACGAACGCGACACGGCCGGAGAGGTCCACAAGTTCCCCGGCACGTGGTGGACCGATGGCAGACAGCTCGTCGTGCATTTCCCACCCCCATACGGGCCGCCGGAGAAGCGTCTCGTCGAAATCACCGTCCGGCAGCGCATCTTCGCCCCGTACAAGCGTGGCTTGGCGTACATCCACGTGAAGGGCTTCCGGATGGCCCACTGCGGCAACAACCAGTGCGCGGGCTTCTACGTGCGCGGCCGGAAGTTCCCGCAGATGGGGTCGCTCGGCTGCCGCGGCGGCCATCACTGGCTCATCGAGGGCAACAGCATCCGCCACGCGAAGTCGACTGCGATCGACGCCGGCGGCGAGGGCGACTACGATGCCGACGGGCTTGGCCAGCGGCCCAGCCGCAACACCGGCAACCACGTCATCCGCGGCAACGAGATCACCGACAACGGCGGCGCGGGCATCATCGGCATTCGCACGCGGGCGACAAAGATCGTCGGCAACCTGATCGCGCGGAACAACTACATGGGCGCCGGCGGCTCCGAGACCGCGGGGGTCAAGATGCACTTCTGCGACGGCGCGCTGATCGAGGGAAACCTGTTCCTCGACAACCACACCCAGGGCGTGTGGCTCGACAATCGCTGGGCGGGCGCGCGGATCACGCGGAACGTCTTCGTCGGCAACGCCGGCGGCGGCGTGTTCATGGAACTCGGCACCGGGCCGGCCACGATCGACAACAACGTTATCGCCTACAGCCGCGCGGGGCAGGGACTCGCCGGTGACGGCATCTACAGTCACGACAGCTCGCGCGTGACGGTGGCCCACAACCTGATCTTCTTCAACGCGAACTTCGGCGTCTGGGCACACGTGGGGACGGACCGCGGCCGGCAGACGTCGTCCGGCTGGCGCGTGGTGAACAATCTCATCGTCGGCAACCACCGCGGGGCGATTTCGCTGCCGGCCGAGTCGTCCCGCTCAGGCGGGAACCATTCCGACCGGAATCTCCTCGCCGGTGGGCACAACCTGCTGATTTCGGAAACGTACGGGATGGAGATGGACCGCCCCCTATTCGTAGTGAACACGAACAAGGGGCGGGTCGCGATGTCCGAATTGCGGAGCCGCTTCGCCGCGGCGCTGCAGAACGCCAACGTACCCGTTGGCGAGCGGCCGAACCTGAATCTTTGGGAACGGACACCCTACTTGACGCTGGGGCAATGGCGATTGCTGACCGGCTGGGATACGCACAGCCTGGTGCCGATGGTGCTCCGCCCGCGGCTGCAGACCGGGGAGCTGGTGCTGAGCTTCGTGATCGACGATTCGCCCCCTCGCATCGGCTGCAGACCCGTCGAGGGCGTGGACGTGGACTTCCGGGGGCAGCCCATCGGGGCCGGCTCCTGCCTGCCGGGCCCGTTCCAGAAGCTCACGTTCGAAAAGCGCCTCGCCGACCGGAAGACGCATGCGACGCGCTTCCGCGGCGACTTCGAGAGCCTTCGGGATGCAGAAACGAACCGGTTCGCCCTGTGGCCGATGCCGAAGCCGGATCTGGTGTCGATGGCGTACAAGCCGCCCGAGACCCCTGTGCCGCGTACACGACCGGCGCCGGTGTCCCGGAAGGTCCTGCCGGCCGATGCTCCCGGTTCGCCCACGTCTCCGGCCGCAGTCGCGAAGGTGCCGACAGAGATCACGCTCGACGGCGACCTCGCCGAATGGGGCGATGTGACACCGCTGCCGGCGCCGTACTCCGGCCTGAAGTCCGGCTCCCTCCGCCTGGCGTGGGTGCCCGTGGGGCTCTATGGCGCAGCCAATATCACCGACAAAAGCATTGCCGGCGACGCCGTCGACCCCTGGCGGGGCGATGCCCTGGAGGTCTGGTTTGACAGCGACCACTCGCGCGCGGGCAAGCTGACAGCGAACTGCGCGCAGTATATCTTCTCCCCGTCGGTCGGCGGTCCGGGCGGGGCGGACCTGTGGGTGCTGCCCGGCCGCGAGGATGCGGCGAACGGGAAGCTTCGCGGCGTGTGGAAGCAGACGGGCGAGGGGTATGCCATCGAGTTCTTCGTGCCGGCAGAGTCGCTCCAGCCGCTCGAGATGAGGCCGGGGGCGAGGTTCGGCTTCCACTACGCCGTCGACAACGACGGCAAGGCGGTCGAGCAGTTTTACTGCGATAAGGACGACGGCGGCCACGGCGCCCCCAGCCTGTGGGGAACGCTGTTGCTGGCGGACTAGCGGCCTCGTCCCCCCGGCGCGGGTCGTGTTCTACTGTCGCGTGGTGGCGGTCGTGCTATCATGTTCCCCTGTCGGAAGGAGCCCTTGATGCTGCCGCCGCAAGTGGCCGACTACCTGAATCTGCACCGGAAGGACTCGCTGTACAGCCTGTTCGAGTTGCTGCGGATTCCGAGCATCGCCAATGACACGTCCCGGCCGGACCGATGCATGGAGGCGGCCGAGTGGGTGGCGGGGCGACTGAGCGGCCTGGGCTTCGACGCCGAGATTCTCCCGACGGCGGGCCGGCCGGCCGTGGCGGGGGACCTGCACGTTCGTGACACCGCCCCGACGCTGCTGGTCTATGCCCATTACGACGTACAGCCGGCCGAGCCGCTAGACGAATGGCACAGCCCGCCGTTCGAGCCCCAGCTCCGCGACGGGCGGATCTACGCCCGCGGCGCGAGCGACGATAAGGGCCCGCTCGTCGCGTTCCTCGCGGCGGCGGAGGCGTGGGTGCGCAACGGCGGCCCGCCGGTCAACCTCAGGTTCTTCGTCGAAGGCGAGGAGGAGGTGGGCTCGCCGAACGTCGAGCCCTTCGTGGCGGAGCACCGCGACCGGCTGGCGGCCGATGCGGCCGTGGTGGCCGACACGATGTTCTTCCGCCCGGGCCTGCCGAGCATCACGTATGGCTTGCGCGGGCTGGCGTACTTCCAGATTACGATCGAGGGCCCGTCGCGCGACCTGCACAGCGGGTTGTACGGCGGGGGGGTGGTGAACCCGGCAAATGCCTTGGCGGGGATCGCCGCTTCGTTGCACGATGCGAAGGGGAGAATCGCCATCGAGGGCTTCTATGACGACGTGGTCGAGACAACCGATGCCGAGCGGGAATCCTGGGCGGCGCTGCCCTTCGACGCCGGCGAATTCGCGGCCGAGGCGGGCGTCGAGGCCCTCGCGGCGGGTGACGCCGACGTGATCGAGCGGGTGTGGGCGCGGCCGAGCCTCGACATCAACGGCATCGTCGGCGGATACACGCAGCCCGGCTCGAAAACGATCATCCCCGCCCGCGCTTCAGCGAAGGTCTCCATCCGTCTGGCTCCGCGGCAGGATCCGCAGCGCGTCGTGGCGGCATTCCGGCGTCACGTGGCGGCCGCGACGCCTGTCGGCGTGCGGTCGTCGGTCGCGGTCCATGCGACGGCCCGTCCCGTGCTGGTACCGCCCGATTCGCCGGGCGTCCGGGCGGCGCGGGCCGCGCTGTCGGAGGCATTTGGGACGCCGCCCGAGCCCGTGCTCATCCGCTGCGGGGCATCCGTCCCCGTCACTGAGGTGCTCCAGCGTTTGCTTGGCGTGGCCCCGGTGATGATCGGGTGCCAGTCGCCGGACGACAGGCTGCACTCGCCGAACGAGAAGTACGGGCTGGACATGTTTGAGCGAACCGCTGTCGCGGCGGCCGCCCTGATGCAGAATGTGGCTCGGCCGCTGCAATGATCCGTACGCAGCGGCGTTGGTAGGCTTGGGTCCGGCGTGGGCGCCGAGGCAGGCCCCAAGGCCGCCTTTCGGCGGAACTTGGTTGGCCTCTCGGTGTCTAAGAAGGGCGCTGCACGGATGCGACGCTAAGGAAAGGGGACCGCACATGCATAGGCCCCGGCCTGTGGCCAGGACAGTCGCCGTGGCGCTGGCCGCGATGGCGGTGTTCCTGCTGCGCATCCAGGCGAAGGCCGGTCCGGCGGAGGATTACCAAACGCTGTTCGGTGAGGAGGACCGTCAGGTCACAGCCACGTTATCGTGTGCCGATGACGTGGCCTTCGCCGCCAAGCTGCTGAAGGCGGCCGAATCGCTGAAGGACTCGCCCGGACTGCGGACCCTCATCCTGGTGAAAGCCTGCGATTTCGGGGCCTGTGCACCCACAGGCCACGCCACGGCCCTGAAGGCCCTCGAGCAACTGGCGTCAACAGCGCCGAAGCGCGCTGCCGAATGGCGCGACAAGCGGCTGGGGATTTGCCGGGCCGCCTATGCGGCCGCGAGGGGAGCCGATCGCGATAGGGCCGCGGGGGAACTGCTGGAGCTGCTCATGCTCTGCGCTCACCAGGCCGGCGAACAGGGACAGTGGGCGCAGGCCAAGGACTACTACAAGCAGGCGGCGTCTGTGGCGGTTACGATGCATTCGCCGCTGGCGGGGGAGATCCGCGGAGCGGTTGCGGAGATCGTCGAGCGTCAGGAGGCGGAGCGGCGCTTGGAGGAAATGAAGGCCCGCTTGGCCCAACAGCCGGAGAACGTCAGCCTGCGGAGGATGGTGGTCCTGCGGTATCTGCTCGACCGCGACGACCCCGGGGAGGCGGCCAAGCACCTGACCGTTGAATCAGGCGAGGCCATGCGCACCTACGTGCCCCTCGCCGCCAAGGACGCCGGCGCGCTGCCCGAGGCGGCTTGCCTGGAGCTGGCCGACTGGTACGCTTCGCTGGCCGAGGGTGTGGGCGTTCCGGCGAAGGCGACGGCGCTCTCGCGGGCCCACCGGTACTACAAGCTTTACCTCTCCCTGCACGGAAAGCAGGACGCAGCGCGGCTGAAAGCGGCGCTTGCGATGAAGGGGACCGAAGCGGCCCTTCAGAAGATCGGCCGGGCGCCGGGGTCGCTGGGAGGAACCGCGCGCAAGATCACGTTCGAGAGCCCCGACCTCCAACAAGCTTTCGACAAGGGCGTGAAGTACCTGCGGTCGCGCCAGGCCGACAACGGAAGCTTCCCGGCGTTCCGTCTGGCCGACACGGCGTACCCCGTCGCCACAACGGCTGCCGTCGTGGTCGTTCTGCTTGATAGCGGCGCCACGGCCGAGGATCCCGCTGTCGCCAAGGCGCTCGACTGGCTGGGAAAGCAGAAGACGAATTCCACCCTCGGCCTATCGTGGCGTGCCCACGCCTATCTGGCGGCCGCACGTACCGCCCGCAAGTTTGTCCTGCCGCTCGCCCGCGACGCGAGGAAGCTGCTCGCCTCGACGGCGGACGGCACGTTTCGCGAGACCTCCACAGGAACACCGGTACCGTTGACCTCATACGACCGTCGCCACCGACGATATGACCTGATCAGCACGGCGCTGGGATTGCGCGGCCTTTCGGCAGGGGCGCAGACGGGGCTGGAAGTCCCCGAAGGGCTGTGGAGCGCGGCCATGGCGGCCGTGCTCAAGGCGCAGCACAAGGACGGGGGATGGGGGACGAGCGGGTACGGCTCCACTCGGGGTTCACACACGGCCGGCGGCGTGCTGGCAGTTGTGCTGTGCCTGCAGCGAGGCGCCGGCAAGGTCCTCGCCGCCTCCGACGCTTCGGGCCGGTTCCCGGCACTGCAGGCGGGCCTGCGGCGCTTGGGGGCCCTGCACGCGGCGATCCTCAACGAGGCGAATCCGGAGTCGGTTTACCGCGCCTACAACTCGCAGACGTACCCCAACTTCTACCAGTATCTCTGGCTGGTATCGGAGGGGGCACGGGCGGCCGGGCGCGAATCCATCGGCGGCGCCGAGTGGTTCAAGAGCGGCGCGGACCTTCTGCTCAAGCTGCGAGGCGAGGACGGATCGTGGACGGGTTACGCCGACGGCGACGCACCGACGGTGTTCGCGCTGCTGTTCCTCATTAACGGAGCGCAGACGTCGGCGCCCTGACCGGGCGCCGCTGGGACGGCGTCGGCGGCATAATTCAGGATGGAACAATGAAGCTGAAGTGTACGAAGACGCACCCTTGGCCTGAGGGCGTCGGGCGCATCGCGGGCCTCGTGGCGGCCTTGGTCGCGGTTGCGGCCGTTGGCGCGATGGGGGATGCCCAGGCGGATTACCAGATGCTTTTCGGCCAGGAGGAGAAGCAGGCGGCCGCCACCCTGGGCACGCGGGACGATGTGACGTTGGCGGCGAAGCTGTTGGCCGCCGCCGGGTCGCTCAAGGACTCGCCCGACCTGCAGCGCCTGCTGTACGAAAAGGCATACGAGTTGGGCATGAAGGGAGCCGGGGGCGCAGGCACGGCCATCGAGGCGCTGGACCGCCTGGACAAGGTCGATCCCAAGGGCGCGACCGGGCGGCAGGAGAATCGCCTGGCAGCTTACCGGCAGCGCTACGCGGCCGCTGGTCCGGAGGACCGCGCGAGGGCCGGCCGGCAACTGCTCCGGATGCTGATGCGGCTGGCGGAGCAACATCGCCGCGCCGCAAGGCGAGACGAGGCGAGGCGGTACTACAGCCAGGCCCTGATGCTGGCCGGCGTGCTCGAATCGCCCATGCTGGGGGCGGTCCGCGCCGCGGTCCGCGAGATGGACGCCGAGAGCCGCGAGGCAAGTCGAATCGCGGCGATGACGGCGGCGGTGGACAGGAACCCGTCCGACATCGGAGCGCGCAGGGCGCTTTTGCTCCATCACCTGTTGGAGCGCGACGATCCCGCGGCCGCCGCAGGACTGCTCACCGACGATCTCGACGAGGCGACGAGGACCTACGTGCCCCTGGCGGCGAAGCCGGTCGAGGACCTGGCCGAGGGGGCCCTCGTGGAGATGGCGGAATGGTATCGCAGCTTGGCGCCGAAGGCGCCGACGGCCGGCAAGATCAACGCCCTGCGGCGGGGCAGAGGCTACTACGCGCGCTATCTCGGGGTGCACGAGGAGAAGGACGCCGCGCGTCTGAAGGCCACGCTGGGCTTCCGGCAGATCCAGTCGGAACTCAGCGCGCTGGGTGTCCAGCCCGGCGACGAGCCTCTGAGGGAGATCCGGTTCGAGGACGAGAAGCTCACGAAGGCGCACGCCGCTGCGGTGCGCTTCCTTCGCAGGACACAGCAGCCGGGGGGGCACTGGAGAAGCGACGCGAACGGCACGGAGCGCTACACGCAGGGGCTGACGGGCCTGGTGGTCTGCGCTCTGCTCGACAGCGGCGCCGACGCCAGCGACCCGCGCGTAGCCAAGGCGCTGGCATGGCTTACCGAGCGAGATACGAGTCGCACGTACAGCCTCGCCTGGCGGACGATGGCCTTCGGGCGGGCGTACCGGGCGAACCAGTCGTACCTGCCGCAACTGAAGCACGACACTGAGCAGCTCGTCCGGTCCACGCGAGGGGGCGGCTTCGGGTATTCCGCGCGCGGCGTCCCCGAGAAGCAGCGCATCGACCTGTCCAACACCCGTGCCGCGCTGGCCGCCGTCTCCGCCGGCGACGACGCCGGCGTTGCCGTGCCCAATGCGTTTTGGCAGACCGAGATCGAGTTCTGGCGCAGGCGACAGGAAAAGGGCGGCGGCTGGGCGTACCGCCCGGGCAGCGAGGAGTCCCGACCGCGAGGCTCTATGACGGCCGCGGGTATCGCCGCCCTGTTCGCCTGCCATCGCCACCTGTACGGCTCGCTGCCGACCGCGGGGCTCAATGACCCGCGCCTGGAAGCCGCCAGGAAAGGCGTGGCTTGGCTGGATAAACGGTTCTCCGGGTCGCTGGAGCTGGGCAAGACGGAGCAGGGCCACCCGTATATCGATCCGAAGCATTCGCTCGACGTGTACTACTACCTGTACGGGGTGTCGAGGGCGGGGCTGGCGTGCGGGCGGAGGAGCTTCGGGGGGGCCAACTGGCTCGACGCCGGGGCGAAGGCCGTTCTGCGTTTCGCGACCGAGGACGGCGGGTTCCGCGGCAAGTATGGCAAGACCGCCTCGACGGCGATGTTCGTCCTTTTCCTCAACAACGGCGCCCGCGCTCAATTCCTGCCGGAGTAAGGCGGGCTCGTCGCCACGGCCGTGCCCGCAGGGCACCTTCGAGACGCGCTGCTGTCGCGAGGGCGGAGTGGGGCCTCCGCTTCGCCGGCCGGTCACACCGAGGTTTCCCGCAGGGCATCGAGCACCACGGGCATGGAGTCCTTCCAGTTCGCGGGGTACTGCTCGGAGACCTCGAACGCGAGTAGCCGGCCGTCCACGCTTCCGGCCTCGACCATCGAAAGCACCTTGGCCCGAAGCGCTGCGGGCTCGAGTTCGTAATCGCCGACGCGGATGTTCGACCAGAACAGCTTGTCCGGCCACGCCGCCCGCGCTTCCGACAACGTCTGATCCCCTTCGTGCGGTTCCGTCAGTGATTCGATCAGGTCGATCGGAGAGGACGCGATGTGGTCCCGGCAGCTTGCGGTGCGTCCGTCGTAGTGGCACCCGACGATCTTGCCCGCGTCATGAAGGATCGGAAGGCATTCCTCGTACACGGGAAGGAGAAACTGGGCATAACGGCTCGGGCCCAGAGAGTCGGCCGTGAAGTTCTCGAGGTTCGACACGAAGCGACCCGGCGCCCTCGCGGCGAGCTCGACCGTCTGTCGGAATTTGTCCAGCAGGGCGTCGTAGAGCGCGCGGACTTCCTCCTCGAGGTCAACGAGATGAAAGGCGAAGCTCTCGAGCCCGGCGTAGTCGACGAGCATCGTCTGCAGGGGCGTGCGGCCGATCCCCAGCCACGGAACACCGTAGGGGAGAATCTCCCTCGCGTGGGCCTCGATCCTCTCGTTGTGCGGGACGAGGCGTCGCTTGCGCACGATCTCGGTCATGACGCGGTAGTCTTCGGCCGTCTTCAGCAGGTACTGATCGTGCCAGCCGTCCTTCCAGGTTTGCCAGATTTCGCCGGCGGGGGTCCTCAACGTCTGCTTGCGGACCGTCACGCCGTCCACCTCGTCGGTGGTGTTGAGGACTTCGACGTCATCCTCCTCGCTTCTGCACGCGGCGATGGGGCAGGTGACCCCCAGGCCGGCCCGGAACATGGCGTCCCACGCGGGGTCGTCCTTCGTGTGGCGCCATTCGTTGTGGTAGATGGTGTACGGGATCCGGTCCGGCCGTTCCCCGGCCCAGAACGCCTCGAGTCGTTCGTGTATCGTCATGTTTCAGTCCTGCAACGCTGTTGGTGGACTTGCCGGGCTCGGCTGGCCGGGGCCGCACAGTGGGGAGCCTTGTGGGGGGGCAACATCACGCCCGGCAAAGAAACAAAAAACGCCGCGCCGGCCGTCCGCACAGAAGGCGAGCCGCTCGCGGTTTCCGACCAGCTTACACCGGCGCCGGGCGGTGTCAACGCCGAGCGGCGGGGCGGAAGGATCGGAACGAGCATTGACATCTGGCAGCGAGGAGCGATAATACGTGGTTCGCCCCCGAGGGGGCTTGTATGGTTCAAGGAGAGTGGACGTGTACGCAGTGATTGAAGACAGCGGTCAGCAGTTCCGCGTGGCCGAGGGCGACGTGTTGAAGGTGGACCTGCGCGACCTGGGCGACGAGGCCACGGAACTGGAATTTCCGCGCGTGCTGCTGGTCAGCGGCGAGGGAGATGTCAAGGTGGGTACGCCGCTGGTAGAGGGGGCGAAGGTGCTGGCGGACATTCTGGACCCGGAGGCGAAGGGGCCGAAGGTCTATGTCCAGCGAATGCGCCGGCGGAAGGCCTACCGCAAGAAGACCGGGCACCGGCAGAAGTACCTGCAGGTCCGCGTAAAGCAGATCGTGGCGTAGGCCGGCGGCGGGGGCGCACGGCTAGCACGAACAGGCGTCGCCGAACAGCTCCGGCCGCACGCTGGTGATGCGTTCCTCCATGGCCGTCTGCTTTCGCGACGAGCGGTCCTGCGCGTGGTGAAACTTCACCATCGCCTCGGTCGGGCTGTTCGCTTCGACCACGGCCTCGGCTTCTTGGTCGCCTTCCTCCGGGCGGAATCGGATGCGGTACGTCATGGGCACGGTCTTCTCCTTCGCCCGCCTCCCGTGGGGCCTTGAGCACCGGCAACCTAGGATATGTTCCCCCGGGCGGCAAACCGCCGCGGCCCCGCCGCCGTCAGACCTCTTGCAGCACGTCCATCACGGCGTCGGCGACGGCTTCCGCCAGGCGGCGCTGGTGACGCTCGTTCGACAGTCGCGCCGCCTCCGTCGGGTTCGACAGATACCCCATTTCCACCAGGACGGCCGGGCAGCTCGTTCGCACCAGCACACGGAAGTCCGCCCGGCGGACGCCCTGGCTCCGCGTGCCGGTCGCACACATCCTGCGCACAAACGTGTCGGCCGCCGCCAGCGATTCGGTGGAGGCGGCGCGGGCCGCGTAGAGCGTGAAGCCCCGAATGCGGCGGTCGGCGTGGGCGTCGGCGTGAAGGCTGACGAACAGGCGGGCGCGACAGCCGTCGGCGACGGCGGCGCGGTCGTTGAGCTCGATGAATACGTCCGAAGATCGCGTCATGGTAACCTGGACGCCGCGGCGGCGCAGCAGTTGGGCGGCCATGAGCGCCACGGACAGATTCACGTCCTTCTCGCGCAGGCCCGACGCGGCTGTAGCGCCCGGGTCGCGTCCGCCGTGGCCGGGGTCGAGCACGACGGGGCCGAGGCGCTTGGGCTTCGGATGCGGGCGAACCGGGGGCGGCTGGACATGGTGGGGGATACGCCCCCTCGCGAGCGCGGCGCGGACGGGCGGGACCAGGCCGGCCGGCAGGAACAGGGTGTCGCCGTCGGGCTCGATGCCTCCGGCGGGGCCGGCGGGCTTCCCGCTGACCATGACCTGCCCGTCGGGATCGGCGAACACGAGCACCGTGTGTCCGCTGTTGGTGAGCGTCGCGTGCGTGCGGGCCGACTTGGCCACCACCAGGCCGAGCCGTTCGGCGAACTGGTAGAGGCTGAGCTTGCCCTCCGGCACCTCGACGAGGTCGTCCTCACCCACTTCGAGACCGTTGAGCCCCTCGCAGCCGCCGACCGCTCCGAGCATCGCCGTCAGTAGGGCAAGCGAAGCACCTGCCCGAAGCCATGTCCGCCGTTCGTGCATCCTCAACTCCCGTTCGTCTCCGCAGTCAGGGAGTTCCCGCGAGCCCGCAATACACCAGGAAGGCCACCCAGGCCAGGAAGGCGGCCACCAGGACCGCGTACTTCCACCGCGGGCGGGAAGGCGAAGTATCCGGCAAGGGCTCGGCAATCGGGGCATTTGCGCGAGGCTTGCGCCTTCTGTTGTGCGTATTGCGGCTCATTCCTTCAGGTCAAATCCGTCGCCGGCATCGAATGCCGCGGCGAAGTCATACACGTCGCGGAAATCCTCGAGGCTGTCCTCGTCGGTCTTGCGCATGAAGCCGTTCTCGACGAGCAGATATACCATGTTGCCGAAGTCAATGGTCCCGTGGATGTTCCAGCGGGCCAGCACGGTCGGCGCCAGCAGGCCCCACTTCTCGACCCCCAGGTCGCGGAGCGCCTCGCAAAGCTGTCGGCCGGAGACGTGGTGCTGGCCTTCCGGCGCCTCGTTGCCGTACGTGTTCCGGACCGCCCGGCCGAGACCCTCGTGAAGGAAGCCGAACGCTTCGGGCGGGTACCGGCCGTCCTCGCGGATGACCTCCTCCATCGTCTTGTCGCGCGACTCGGGCATCAGCTCTTTCTCGGGAACAGCGGGTCGCCCTTTGCGACCCGGGTACCCGGGGGCAGCGCCCCCCAGTCGCCCGAAGCGGAAAGGGCCTGGGACGACGCCTCAAGCCCGAGCTGTTTGAGCCCGCGGACGGTGGCTTCGGGCATGAACGGGCGCAGGTGCAGTAGGACAATTCGCACGGCCTCGGCACAGGTGTTCAGGATCGTCCCCAGCCGGTCGCGGCGGGAGTCGTCCTTCGCCAGCTTGAACGGCTCGGTGGAGTCGATGTACTGGTTCGTGGCCGTGACCAAATCGAACACGGCGTCAAGGTAGTGCGTGAATTCCAGTCGCGCCATCCGCTCGGTCGCCTGGGCATTGAGCGTTTCGGCCGCTTGGCGGACGGGGGCGTCGGTGGCCTCGTCGGCCTCGCCCGGGGCGGGCACGGCGCCCTCGAAGTAGCGGCCGATCATGTTGACCGTACGGCTGAGCAGGTTGCCGATGCCGTTGGCGAGTTCGGTATTGTATCGCCGGCGGAGCATGTCGCGCGAGAAGTCGCCGTCCTGTCCGAACGACACGGCTCGCAGCAGGTAATAGCGAAACACATCGACGCCGTACTCGCCGCACAGTTCCGCGATGGCCTCGCGCGAGATGAAGTTGCCCAGGCTCTTGGACATCTTCTTGCCTTCCGACGTCCACCAGCCGTGGGCGAACACGCACTTGGGCGGCGCGATGTCGAGCGCCATCAGCATGCACGGCCAGTACACCGCGTGGAACCACAGGATGTCCTTGCCGATCAGGTGCACGTCGGCGGGCCAGAAGGCGGACAGGTCGGCCCGGCCATCGCCGATCTCCGGCAGGCCCAGGGCGGTGATGTAGTTGCTCAGCGCGTCGATCCATACATAGACGACGTGCTCGGCGTCGTTGGGCATCGGCACGCCCCACGGCAGCTTGCTCACCGAGCGCGAGATGCACAGGTCCTCGACGCCCATCCGCAGCTTGCTGAGGACCTCGTTTCGCCTCGCGGCCGGCCGGACGAAATCGGGGGTCGCCTCGATGAACTTGATGAGCTTCGGGATCCACTTGCCCAGCCGGAAGAAGTAGTTGTCTTCCTCGTACTGCACCAAGGGCTTACCCGAGATGGGGCTCTTGTAGTCATTCTCGCGGGCGGTTGATTCGGTGACGAACTCCTCCTGGCCCTCGTCGTACCAGCCCTTGTACTTGCCGAGATAGATCTCGTCCCGCTCGACGAGTTCTCGGACGAGCGCCTGCACGCGCTGCTCGTGGCGGGGCTCCGTGGTGCGGATGAAATCGTCGTGCGAGATGTTCAGGTCGCGCCAGAGGTCCTGGAAGTGCACCACGACCGTGTCGGCGAGCTGCTTCGGCTCGACGCCCTTTTCCTTTGCGGCCTTGACGATCTTGATCCCGTGCTCGTCCGTGCCGGTCAGGAAGCGGACCTCGCGCCCTTCGGCCCGCCAGAAGCGGGCAAGCACGTCGGCCGCGATGGTCGTGTACGCGTGACCGATGTGCGGCGAATCGTTGACGTAGTAAATCGGCGTGGTGACGTAGTAACGCTCGGCCATGCCCCTAGAATCGTCATCGAACGGGCGAAATCAAGAGACAAAGCGCCGAGACCGCCGACGTATCACTCATTCGAGGCCGGCAGGGCGTAGTCGAGGCCCGGCACGGCGGGCTGATGCCCTGTGGGTACCACGGCTTGGCAAGCAAACCGTGGCACCCATCCGTCTGGCTTTCTGGCGTATGTCGGCCTACGCCTCGGCGGCGGGGTTGTCGGAGTAGTCCATCGCCGCCAGGTGCTTGAGCATCCGCCAGCGGGCCAGGACGTCCTTCTGGCCGAGTTCAGCCAGCCGCTTGGCCTCTTCGGGCTTGGTTTTGTGCAGCATCCGCCAGCGGTTCTCGTTGGCGATGTACTGCTCCAGCGGGATGCTCGGGTCCTTCGAGTCGATCTGCAGCGGGTTCTTGCCCTGCTCCGCGAGGCGCGGGTCGTACCGATACAGCGGCCACGCACCGGACGCCACGGCCGCCTTCTGCTGTGCCTGGCCGGCCCTCATGTCGATCCCGTGCGCGATGCAGTGGGAGTACGCGATGATGAGGCTCGGCCCGGGGTAGCTGTCTGCCTCGGCGAAGGCCCGCACGGCCTGCACGTCGGACGCGCCCATGGCCGTCTGCGCGACATAGACGGTACCGTAGGTCATGGCCATCATGCCGAGGTCCTTGGTCGCTACGGGCTTGCCGCCGGCCGCGAATTTCGCCACCGCGCCGCGGGGGGTGGCCTTCGAGCACTGACCGCCCGTGTTCGAGTACACCTGCGTGTTGAGCACGAGGATGTTGATGTCGCGTCCGCTGGCAATGACGTGGTCGAGCCCGCCGTACCCGATGTCGTAGGCCCAGCCGTCGCCGCCGAGGCCCCACACGCTCTTGCGGACCAGCACATCCGCCAGCGAGAGCAGTTGCCCGGCGCGCGGATCCCTGGACTTCGCCAGCTTGCCCTTGAGTTGCTCGATTCGTCCCCGCTGGTCGGCGATGCCGGCCTCGGAGTACTGGTCGGCGCTGAGCAGCCCATCCACCAACTCGCCGCCGATTCTGTCCCTGAGTTCCACGAGCAGTTCGCGGGCAAACTGGGTCTGCTTGTCGATCGTCAGCCGGAAGCCGAAGCTGAACTCGGCCGCATCCTCGAACAGCGAGTTGTTCCACGTCGGCCCGCGACCGTTCGCGTCCACGCAATAGGGCGTCGTCGGCAGGTTGCCGCCGTAGATGCTGGAGCAGCCCGTGGCGTTACCGATGAGGGCCCGGTCGCCCAGCAGTTGTGTGAGCAGCTTGACGTACGGCGTCTCGCCGCAGCCCGCGCACGCGCCGGAATACTCGAACAGCGGCCGGCAGAGCTGACTGCCCTTCACCGTGTTGAGCTTGAGCTTCGTACGGTCGTAGTCCGGCAGCGAGAGGAAAAAGTCGTAGTTCCCGGCCTCGCGCCGGCGGATGGGAATCTGCGGGACCATGTTGATGGCCTTGCGGGCCGGGTCGGTCTTGTTCTTGGCCGGGCAGGCCAGCACGCATGCCCCGCAGCCGGTGCAGTCCTCGGGGGCGATCTGGATGGTCCACTTCATCCCGGCGAAGTCCTTGCCCTTGGCGTCCGCGCTGCGGAAGCTCTCGGGGGCCTTCTCCAGTTCGCTCGGGTCGTACACCTTCGCCCGGATCGTCCCGTGCGGGCAGACGATCGCGCACTTGCCGCACTGGATGCATACCTCCGGATCCCACTCCGGAATCTCCAGCGCGACGTTGCGCTTCTCCCACTGCGTCGTCGCCGTCGGCCAGACGCCGTCCGCGGGCATCTTGCTGACGGGCAGTTCGTATCCGCGCCCGGCCATGATCTCGGCCGTGACGTTGTGCACGAACTCCGGCGCCTCGTCCGGCACCGTCGGTCGCATGCGCACGTCGCCGCCGGCCTCTTCGGGCACCTTCACCTCATGCAGGTGGGCGACGGCCTGATCCACGGCGTTGAAGTTCATCTTGACGACTTCCTCACCCTTGCGGCCGTACGTCTTCTTGATCGCCTTCTTGATCGCCTCGATGGCCTCGTCCTGCGGCAGCACGCCCGACAGATAGAAGAAGCACGTCTGCATGATGGTGTTGATGCGGGCGCCCATGCCGGTCGCCTTGGCGACCTCGTAGGCGTTGATCGCGTACACCTTGAGCTTCTTGTTGATGATCTGCTTCTGGACCGTAAGCGGCAGGCGGTCCCAGACCTCGTCGGCCGGGTAGGGGGCGTTCAGCAGGAACGTCGCCTCCGGCTCCGCCTGGGCGAGCACGTCGTACTTCTCGAGGAAGAACCACTGGTGGCACGCGACGAAGTTCGCCTGATGCACGAGGTACGTCGAGCGGATCAGCCGCGGGCCGAACCGCAAGTGGCTGACGGTCATCGCCCCGGCCTTCTTCGAGTCGTACACGAAGTAGCCCTGGGCGTAGTTGTTCGTCTCATCGCCGATGATCTTGATCGAATTCTTGTTCGCGCCGACCGTTCCGTCGGAGCCCAATCCGTAGAACATCGCCCGGACGACATCCTCCGTCTCGGTGCTCCACGACGTGTCCACCTCCAGGCTCGTGTGGCTCACGTCGTCGTCGATGCCGACGGTGAAGTAGTTCTTCGGCTCGTCGGCGGCCGCGTTGTCGAGCACGGCCTTCGTCATCGCCGGCGTGAACTCCTTGCTTGACAGTCCGTACCGCCCACCGACGACCCGAACGTTCCGGCCGGTCTCCTTCACGGCGTTGACCACGTCGAGGTACAGCGGCTCGCCCGCGGAGCCGGGCTCCTTGGTGCGGTCGAGGACGGCGAGGGTCTTGCAGGTGTCCGGCACGGCCGCCATGAAGTGCTCGATGCTGAACGGGCGGTAGAGGCGGACCTTGAGCAGGCCGACCTTGCGGCCCTCGTCGTTGAGCTTGGTGACGGCCTCGTGGGCGGCCTCGGCGCCGGAGCCCATCATGACGACGACCTCGGTCGCGTCGTCGGGGCCGATGTAGTCGAACAGGTGGTACTCACGTCCGACGATTTCGGCGAAGCGGGCCATGGCTTCCTGGACGATGCCCGGGCACGCGATGTAATAGGGGTTCACGGTTTCGCGTCCCTGGAAGAACACGTCGGGGTTCTGGCTGGTGCCGCGCAGCGTCGGGCGGTCGGGCGTCATGGCCCGCTCGCGGTGGGCAAGCACGAGGCCGTCGTCGATCATCGCCCGCATGTCCTCGAGGTCCAGCGCCTCGACCTTCGACACCTCGTGCGAGATGCGGAAGCCCTCGAAGAAGTGCACGAACGGCACCCGGGCCTTCAGCGTGGCGGCCGAGCCGATCAGCGCCATGTCCATCGCTTCCTGCACGCTGCCCGATGCCAGCAGGGCGAACCCCGTCTGCCGCACGGCCATCACGTCGCTGTGGTCGCCGAAGATCGAGAGCGCCTGGCACGCCAGCGACCGCGCCGACACGTGGAAGCACGTCGGCGTCAGCTCGCCCGCGATCTTGTACATCGACGGGATCATTAGCAGCAGGCCCTGCGACGCGGTGAAGGTGGTCGTCAGCGACCCGGTCTGGAGCGCCCCGTGGACCGCGGCCGCCGCCCCGGCCTCCGACTGCATCTCATAGACCAGCGGCACCGTGCCCCACAGGTTCTTCTCGCCTCGGGCGCTCATTTCGTCCGCGTGCTCCCCCATGGAGCTCGAGGGCGTGATCGGGTAGATCGCGATCACCTCGTTGACCTTGTGCGCGACGTGGGCGACGGCCTGGTTGCCGTCCATCATGACCTGCTCGCGGGCCTTCGTTTTCTCGGCGGGGGCCGCGGTTGCGGTGCTTTGTACCATCGTTCCTTCCTCGTTCTGGGGCCCCGGGGGGGGGGCAAAGCCGTTGCGGACTGCGGCGCCCGTGGTGGCCCTTGGGGGCGCTGGGCGCCGGAGTTCTGTATTCTGCACATCCGCCGGCCGGCTTTCAACGGCTTTCCGGCTCAACGACCCGCCGCCCGTCTTCGGCTGGCGGCTGCCGTGGGTCGCCGCGGCGACCACGCATCCACCCGCGCCGCCGCGTGGTTGCGGAGTTCCGATCGGAACCGGGACTCCGCAAACCACGGCGCCCGGCCGCGCCCGTGTGCGGCTGACGCGCGCCGGCGGTTGACCCGCTCGCCGCGTCCGCGTACAATCCAGTGGACCTCGGGGCGTGGCGCAGCTTGGCTAGCGTGCTTGACTGGGGGTCAAGAGGTCGCGGGTTCAAATCCCGCCGCCCCGACGTGCGAAGAGCCGGCCCTTGTGGTCGGCTCTTCGTGCGTAAGGGCAGTAGTGACAGAATCCGCGACGGCGGGCTCGCGCAGCGAGGACGCGACGTCGCGGCGTTCACGCCGGACCGAAGCGGAGGCGCCGCGCAGCGAAATCGCGCCGCCCGTGAGGGTCAACGCGTTGAAGGTTCGTTATCATCCGCCGGAGCGGCCGTGGGGGTCTGCCCGGGGGTGCCGGGGCCGTGGCCGAGCAGGTCGATGCGGCGCCAGGCGCCGCTCTCGAAACGCCACGCCAGCAGCAGGCCGAGGACGATCACGTAGGCGCTGGCCGCGAGCCACGGGCCCAGGCTCTCCAGCCCTGGTACGAGATAGACCACCGCCAGCCCCCCGCCCACGGTCACGCTCCAGCTCAAGGCGATCGTCATGAGCATCGGCCAGTGCGTGTCGCCCGCGCCCCGCAACGCCCCGACGAACACGATGCCCAGCGCGTCGAAGAGCTGGAACACGGCCGCACACACCAGAATCCGCACCCCGACCGACACGATCCGCTGCGGCGGGATCGCGGCCGCCTCGCCCGTCTGCGGGGCGGACGTCACGAACAACTCCATCATTTCGTAGCGAAGGACGACGAACGCGAGCGCGCACAGGCCCATGTAGGTCATGGCCGCCAACACGGCCGCGTGGGCGCGGCGACGAGCCAGGTGTGGCCGGCCCTCGCCGATGTACCGTCCGACGAGCGCCGTCGTGGCGATGCCGACGCCGACGGCCGGCATGAACGAGATGGACACGTATCGCATGGCGGCGGTGTTCGCGGCGAGGTGGGCCGTGCCAAACATGCCGACCAACACCGACGTGAACACGCCCCAACTGAGCACGTCGTTGGAGAACTGGATCCCCGCGGGCCAGCCGATTCTGGCGATGTCGCGGCACTCGGCGAACGTGGCATCCCGCGGGCGGCGCGTGGCGAACTGCTCGTGCATCCGCCGCCGCAGGAACACCGCCAGCAGGATGAGCATGAGCAGGCCCGAACTGCTGATCGTGCCGATGGCCGCGCCCTCGAGCCCCAGGGCCGGCAGGCCGAGCTTGCCGAAGATGAGCACGTAGTTCAGGCCGGCGTTGACAAGATTGGCCGCCAGTGAGGAAAGCAGGACGATGCTCGGCCGGTGGATGCCGAAGAAGAACTGCTCCAGCGCCCGGCCGATGAGAAACAGCGGCATGCCCAGAACCATCCAGCGGAAGTACATCGCCTGGAGGTCGATAACGCGGGCGGCCGTGTCCGTCGAACCAGCCGCAACGCCCGTCGCCTCGCGGACGACCCCGACGGCCCGCCCGATGAGGCCCATGATCGGCCCGGCGAGGCCGGCGAGCACGGGGGCGAGCAGCAGGGCATAGACGGCCGCGACGGCCATGCCCGCCCAGGTGTATTGCCCGCAGCGCCGGCGGCGCCCCGCGCCCAGGTTCTGGCTGACGTAGGTGTTGACGACGGTGAGCATGCCAAGGGCGAAGCTGGTGGGCACGAAGGCCATGATGCCGCCGACGAACTGCGCCGCCAGCGACGGCGCGCCCACGCGCGAAACCATCAAGCCATCCACGAACTGCATGAGCGTGCTGTTGAGCATGCTCAGGCTCGCCGGCAGCGAAATCCGCAGGACCTCGCCAAGGCCCCACAGCGGCTTGTCATCGCGAAGATCGGTCATGGGCCGGGACATAGTACGCGGAGCGGGCCGGCGCCGGAAGCGGCAGCGAAGACAGGCGGTGTATGGGGATGGCGGAAGGAGAGAGCGGCAACGCCCGGGCCGGGCGGTCGGGACCGCGTTGGCTTGACCGGGGGAAGGGGGGGGTCTACGATTGCGACCCATGAAGCTTCGCCCTTACAGGCTCTCTCAGATCCAAATCGAGGATTTCTCGCTGGCCGGTTACAGCGTGGCGGGGGAGGAGTCCGTCATTGTCGCGCCGGAACTGGACTGCGTATTCGACATCGGCCGCTGTCCGCGCGAGGCGCTCACGGTGAACCATCTCCTGCTGTCGCATGGGCACATGGACCACGTGGCCGGGCTGCCGTACTACTTCGCCCAGCGCGATTTCCAGGGGGTCGAGGGCGGCACCGCCCTCGTGCCGGCGGCCTTGGTGGACCCGCTCGAGGATTTGATGCGGGCCTGGGGGCGCGTGGAGGGCCACGTGCCGCCGCACCGGTTCGTCGGCGTCCGGCCGGGCGACGATTACGAGATCCGCCGCGGGCTCGTGGCTCCGGCGTTCAACACGCGGCATATCGCGGCCTCTCTGGGGTTCTCGGTCATCGATGTGCGACACAAGCTCAAGGAGGAGTTCCAGGGCCTCACCGGCCCGCAGATCGTCGAACTGAAGAACAAGGGCGTGGAGATCACCAACCGCGTGGAGTTCCCACTGGTGGCGTATCTGGGTGACACGGCCAAGGCCGACTATGCCGACCTGCCGCATGTGGCCCACGCCCGGGCGTTGCTGATCGAATGCACGTTCTATGACGCGGACCACATCAAGCGGGCGCGGGCGGGCCGGCATCTGCACGTGCGCGACCTGCGGGCCGTGCTGGAGGGCATGCGGAACGAGCACATTATCATTGTCCATGTGACGCGGCGGACGAGCATTGCGGACGCCCGGAAAATCCTTCGAAAAACCTTGTCAAAGGACGTACTGGAGCGCACGAGCTTTCTGATGAGCGGGAGGCACGTGCCGCAGGACTGACGCGAAGGCTGTCGGAGGGCCCGACCTCTGCCCGCTCGGCCGCCGCAGCCACGGGATGTTCGAGGCAATCCTCGGGGCGGCCAATCGTTAGGGTACAGATGATGAAGATGAAATCGCTTGTCTCAGCACTGGGCGTGGTCACCATGCTGGTCGCGGGGTGTACGCCTGCGCAGTACGCGTCGCAGGCTGACCAGGCGGCGTACACCGCGCTCGCGTCCGGCCAGAATGTCGCCTTGGGCGAACGGCACCCGTTTTCCATTGAGTACGAGCCGGTGCGCAGCGAACCGGACGGTCCGATCACCATCGACGGCAAGGTCATTCCGATAGCCTCCAAGGACGAGCCCGTCGCGCTCACACTCGAGGAGTGCCTCGCCATCGCGGTCCGCAGCAGTCGAAGCTACCAGGACCGCAAGGAGCAGCTCTACTCGGCCGCCCTGGCGCTGGCCAACGCCCGGCGCGAGTGGGAGAATTCACTGTTCGAGGGTCCGATCACGGCGAACGCCTCGCACACGGCCGTCAATCGCGGGAGCGAAACCAACGCCGCCGACGCCTCGGCCGGGCTGGCCTGGACGCGCAGCTTCATCCACGGTGGCCAACTTGCGCTGGGGCTGTCGCTGGATTTCCTGGCGGACTTCACTGGTGGCGGCGCCACGACGGTCGGCTCGCTGCTGGAGGCGAACTTCACGCAGCCGCTGCTGCGCGGGGCGTGGCGCGGGTTCGCGTACGAGGACCAGTACCGGCTGGAGCGCGACTTCCTGATCTCGGTGTTCAGCTATCAACGGTTCACGCAGACGTTCGCGACGGACATCGTGTCGGAGCATTACAGCGTGCTTGAGCAGCGCGACCAGCTCGCCAATGAGCTGGCGAACATCGAGCGCCTGCGCGAGACGCTGGCGCTCACCCGGACGCTCGTGCAGGGCGGGCAGGTCTCGCGAATCCAGCAGGACCAGGCCGAGCAGGACCTGCTCAACGCCCAGGTCCGCTACGAGCGGGCGCAGCAGGCCTATCAAGACACGCTCGACAGCTTCAAGCTGACACTCGGCCTGCCGGTGCGGGCGAGGATGGAATTGGAGTATCCGGGCGCCCTGGAAGCGCTGCGACGAGTGGGTCCGCCGCCGATCCCGTTTGACGAGGCGACGGCTACGGACGTGGCCCTGGCCGTCCGCCCGGATGTGCTGACCGAGCGGGCGAACGTCCGCGACGCGCACAAGGACGTGGAACTCGCGGCGGATGAGTTCAACCCGCGGCTGGACCTGGCGCTGGCGGCGAGCGTCCCCAGCAAGGAAAAGCGGCAATTCTGGGAACTCCAGCCGCACCGAAACACGCGCGACGTTTCGGTGGCGTTCGAGTACGATATTGACCAGACGGACAACCGCGACGCGTACCGCAACGCGCTGATTGCCGCGGCCAAGGCGGTGCGGGACTACGACGAGTTTGTGGACCAGGTGCGTTTGCAGGTCCGCCGGTCGTACCGGTCGCTGATGCAGTCGCGGCGCAGCTACGAACTCCAAATGACCAACGTGGAGATCGCCCGGCGTCGGCGGGCCCTGGCGGCGCTCCAGCAGCGAGAGGGCGAGGCGTCGGCCCGCGACGTGCTGGAAGCGGAGGAGGCCCTGCGGAACGCCCAGAACGGGCTCACCAGCGCGCTCGTCCAATACGTGACCACGAGACTCAACTTCCTCGCCGATCTGGGCATGATCGAGGTGGGGCAGAGAGGGCAGATTCATGAACGAGAAGAACCGTTCCGATTCCTCCGGCTCCAGCAGCGCTACGAGTAGCCCGCCGACGGGCGCACTCGCGCCCGCAGCTTCGGCAGACACCAAGCGCGTCGGCGGGCGCCGCTCGAAACGACTGCTCAAGGCGGCGGCCGTGGCGGTCGCGCTCGCCGTCGTCGCCGTGGCGGCCGTGTGGCTCGCCTGGCCCGAGGCCCTGGGCGGCAACACCGGCGGCGCCGACGCCGCAACCGCGCGCGTCACGCGCGGCGATCTGGTGATCAGCGTCACGGAAGACGGCGAGGTAAAGGCGGCCCGGCAAGTCGTGATCCGCAACGAGCTGCGTTGGGCGGCGTACATCGAGGAGCTGGCGCCGCAGGGCGTGATCGTGCCCAAGGGCGAGACCATCATCAAGTTCAAGTGCGACGAGCTGGAAGAAGCGCTGACCAGCCAGGAGCAACGGCAGGCGGAGTCGTCGAACGCGTTGGAGCGGGCGAAGGCGAACCTCGCCGTGACGCGCAAGGAAGTGGCCTACAGTTTGCGCAAAGCGGAACAGGGGATCCAGGATGCCGAGGAGGATTTCAAGCGCTATATGGGCGAGGGGGCTCTCGGCCTGCTGGAGAAGCTGGCGGCGAAGGAACTGAGCGAGGATGATCTGGGCAAGCACGTCGGGGCGGGTGGCGAGGCCATGCGCAAGCTCACCGATGCCGAGAGCGATATCCAGATGGCCGAGCGCGACCTCACGCTGGCCCAGGGGAAGCTCGACTTCAAGCTGAAGGCGAATCAAGAACTCGCGCCCAACAGCCCGTACAGCGACAACGAGATCAAGGCCGACCGGCTCAGCGTGGACCGGCTGAAGCTTCAGGTGCAGCGGGCCGAGACCGCCAAGGACATGCTTCTGAAGTACGACATTCCCAAGGAGGCCCGGCGGCTCTGGGCGGCCGTGGAAGCGGCGGGGCTTGCCGCCGACCGGGCCAAGGTCGAATACACGCAGGGCATCACCCAGGCCGAGCAGGACCTCGCGGCCAAGGAGTTCATCTACAACTCCGACGTCAAGAAACTCCAGGAGTACAGCGAAGACCGCGACTTGCGGGTGGAGATCAAGGCCGAGGAGAACGGCCTGGTGGTCTATGACACCGGCGGCAACTGGCGCCGCCCCAGCGACGTGATCGTCGAAGTCGGGGAGAAAATCCAGCCCCGCCAGCAACTCATGATCATCCCCGACATGTCCACGCTGCAGCTCGAGACGCGCGTGTACGAGGCGAAGATCGCCCAGGTGAAGGAAAAGCTCAACCTGGACAACCGGCCCGCTCGGCGGCAGCCGTCGGATGCCGACCGCGAGGCGAGACGGGCCCGATTCGAGCGCATCCGCGAGTTGCCCGAGGGCGAGCGCGAGGCGGCCCTGGCGAAGCTTCGCGAGGAGTCCGGCGGGCGCGGCGCCGGGCGGGATGGGCGTTCCGAATCGACGAGCCGCCCCGCGGGCGAGGGCCGGCGCCGCCGAGACACCCGGCCCGCCGAGGAAGCCACCACGACCCCGAGCGAGGACAGGATTGAGGCCCTCATCCGTCTGGAGGCGCTCGGCGGCAAAGTGATCCACGGCTACGTCCACGACATCTCGCCGATGGCCGAGGACAAGGGCTGGATGAGCCCGGGCGTGAAGGTGCACACCGCCATCGTGCGGTTCGACAAGGGGCAGGACATATCGCAACTGGCCCCGAACATGACGGCGAAGGTGACGCTGATCCTGGAACGGCTGGAGAAGGTGCTCAAGGTGCCCGTCGCGGCCGTATTCAGCGAGGGCGATACGCACTACTGCTGGCGTGTCCGCGACGGCCGGCCGGAGAAGGTCCAGGTCGAGATCGGCAAGACCAACGACCGGGAGGTCCAGGTCCTATCCGGGCTGTCGGAGGGCGACGAGGTGCTGGAGGCGCCGCCGCAGGGGCTGGCCGCGACGGAAGCCCAGGCGGAAGCCGCCCCTCAGGGGGAGGAGCAGGGCCGGCCGTGACGGAACTGATCCGCCTCGAGAGCCTGTGGAAGATTTACCCCGTCGGCGGCGGGGTGACCGCGCTGCGCGACGTGGACCTGCGCATCGAAGAGGGGGAGTACGTGGCGATCATGGGGGCGAGCGGGTCGGGCAAGAGCACGATGCTGAACGTGCTGGGGTGCCTCGACCGGCCGACTCATGGGCGGTACTTCCTCGGCGGCGAGGATGTCTCGACGATGACCGACAACGAACTCAGCGAGGTCCGCAACCTGAAGATCGGCTTCATCTTCCAGAGCTTCAACCTGATCCCCCAACTGTCCATCGTGGAGAACATCGAGGTGCCGCTGTTCTACCAGGGGCTGCCGCGCCATGCCCGGCATCCGCGCAGCCGCGAACTGGCGGAACTCGTCGGCCTCGGCGAGCGCCTGGGACACCGACCGAACGAGCTTTCGGGCGGCCAGCAGCAGCGAGTCGCCGTCGCGCGGGCCCTGGCGAACGACCCGCTGGTCCTGCTGGCGGATGAGCCCACCGGCAACCTCGACAGCCACACCACGCAGGAGATTCTCGACCTGTTCGACGATCTGCACGGGCGGGGACGGACGATCGTCGTGGTCACGCACGAAGACCACGTGGCCGAGCGGACGCGGCGGGTGGTGCGGCTGACGGATGGGCGGGTCGAAAGCGATCGGGCCACGTCGAGGGCGGCGGGGGTGCCGGCATGAGGGCGCCGTACAAGGTCGCGGACGTGATGCGGCTGTCGTTCCAGAGCCTGGCGCGGCATCCGGGGCGGTCGGCGCTGACGGCGCTGGGTGTGATCTTCGGCGTGTTCAGCGTCATCGCCATGCTCGCGATCAACGAGGCCGCCAGCGCCAAGAGCGAGCTGCTCCTGCGCGAACTCGGCAGCGACAACATCATCGTCAACGCGGTCAAGCCGTCGGGGCAGGAGGAGGGCGCCTCCGGCGGCAGTGGGCGGCGGTCCGTGCTGGTCTATGGCATCACCTTCGAGGATGTGGACCGCCTGCGGACGGTCCCCGGCGTGCGCCGCTGCGTCCTGGCGCATCGGGCGCAGCGCATCGCCTACGTGAGCGGCAAGGAACTCGCCGTCGAGGTGATCGCGACGGAGCCCGCCTACGCGGACGTGGCGCGGCTGGACATGACGGCGGGGCGGTTCATCGTGGCCACGGATGCGACATCCAAGCAGAAGTACTGCGTGCTGACCGCCACGCTCGCGCGCAAGCTGTTCGGGCCATACGACCCGCTCGGAGAGCCGCTCCTGATCGGCGGCGACGTGTACCGCGTCGTCGGGATCCTCGCCCGCCTGCCCAAGGCCATGGAGACCGGCAGCGACATTGAGAACACCATCATCGTTCCGTTGATTACCCACGAGTCCGTCGCGAGCCTCTACACGATCATCCGACTGCCGGGGTCGGAGGTGCGAGAGATGGCGGAGGTTAATCAGGTCATCCTCCAGATGGAGAACGAGGCGGCCGTCGAGCGGGCCGCGCCGGTCGTTCGCCGCCTGCTCCAGAAGTACCACGACCGCGAGGACTGGCGCGTCCAGGTGCCGCAGGAACTGATCGATCAGCAGCGGAAGCAGGCCCGCCTGTGGAACATCACGTTCGCGTTCATCGCGGCCGTGTCGCTGCTCGTCGGCGGCATCGGCATCATGAACATCATGCTCGCGAGCGTCACCGAGCGGACGCGGGAGATCGGCATCCGGCGGGCGCTCGGGGCCAAACGACGGGATATCGTCGGGCAGTTTCTGACCGAGGCGGTCACGCTGACGCTGGTGGGGGGCTTGCTGGGGATCGGCCTGGGGCAGCTTGTGCCGACGGTGGTGGGGCAGGTGCTGGAGGATCTCGACGTGGTGGTTTCGGGGCTGGCCATGTTGCTGCCGTTCATCATGGCGGTGGCGGTGGGGCTCGTCAGCGGGCTCTACCCCGCGATGCGCGCCGCCAAGCTCGACCCCATCGAGGCCCTTCGCCACGAGTGAGCCCGCGAGTCCACGGCTTGGCAAGCAAGTGGTGACACCCCAAGTGAGGCTGTTCGCCCAGCCTACCTCTTCCGTCGGAGCAGGAATCGGCAAAGCTCGTCAGAGGCAAAGCGGCGAGTCTCGTCCGGCTCGCCGAGGGCGAGTTCCTGTCGGACCGCCGCAATGTCGAAGCGGGGGAGGGCGCCGGCGCCCTCCCCAACAGATCGCTCGCTGACAAAGGCGAGTAGCTCATCCGCGAAGCTGCCGTGGATGAAGCTCCGCAGCACCTTCGCCCCGCCCTCAACGAGCAGACGCGTCCAGCGGCGCTCGCCCAGTTCGTCAAGCAGCGCGCCGAGATCCAGCCCATCAGCCGAGGTCGGCAGGGCGAGCAATTCGACGCCCTGGTCCGCGAGGTCCGCCCCTGCGTGTGCCTTGGCCGCCCCGGCCGTCTCCGTCGTCGCCACGATGACCGGCACTTCGCGTGCGGTTCGGACGAGTCGGCAATCCGGCGGCAGGCGGAGGCCGGAGTCCAGCACAACGCGCGTCGGCTGCCGGCCGCGGCCGGAGCGGTTCGACTCCAGGCTCACCACAGAGCGGTTCGTCAGCAGCGGGTTATCCGCCAGCACCGTCTCGATGCCGACGAGGATGCCGTCGCACAGGCCGCGGAGTTCTTGAACATAGACCCGGGCATCGTCGCCGGAGATCCATCGCTCTTGGCCCGGCGGCAGGGCGAGGTAGCCATCGGCCGTCTGGGCCCACTTGCAGACGACCCACGGCCGGCCCTTCGTGGTGAGCTTGATGTAGGGGGCCAGCAAGGACCGGGCCTCGCCTTCACAGACGCCGACCACGACCTCGATGCCCGCCTCGCGCAACCGCCGCAGTCCACGGCCGGCGACGGCGGTGTAGGGGTCTTCCATGGCGACGACGACGCGGGCGATCCCCGCGGCCGCGACGGCCTCGGCGCACGAGGGCGTCTTCTTGCCGGGGAATGGGGTGCACGGTTCGAGCGTGACGTACATCGTGGCGCCCGCGGGGTCCGCGCCGGCTTGGCGGGCGGCCGCGAGCGCCGCCGCCTCCGCGTGCGGGCCGCCGAACCGCTCGTGCCAGCCCTCGGCGATCGCCTCGTCATCGCGGACGATCACGGCCCCGACGGGGGGATTGGGCTCGACGGCGCCGCATCCGCGAGCGGCGAGCTCCAGGGCGCGGCGCATGAATCGCTCATCCGCGGCGGTCATGGTGGTGTGGAATCCGCTAGCGTTTGAATACCGTCCGCCCCGTCTCCGACAGCGGCATACTCAGCGGGCCGAACGGCGTGTTTACGTCGAGGACGCCGTTGAGTTGGTAGCTGCCGCCATCGCCGGCGAGCAATTGGAGCACGGCCATTCCCGCCTGCTTCGGCGAGAAGGAGATGGGGATCTCCAGCGAGACGGGCCCGCCACCCGCGCCGGCCGCCGGGAACAGCAGCGCTTGCTGAATCGAGCTGTCCGCCACTTCGACGCCCGCCAGCGACAGGCCGTACTTGAACTTCGATAGCTCGATGGGGAACTCGTTGCGGTTCGCGAGAGCCAGCTTCACGCGTCCGCCGGCGCGCTCCAGCGTCAGTTCCTCCCAATTCACCTGCGCGACGGACACCTCGGGCGCTGCGGGCACAGGGAGCTTGCCTTCCTTGCGCAGCGGCAGGCGGAGTTCGCCAAGGGCCGGAGCGTCCACCGAAAGGCCCAGCTCCGCGGCGTACGGCACCACCGAGCCCGCACGCACGCCGCGGACGGCCTTCAGCAAATCGAGGAACTTCACCTCCGCGGGTAAGCCCACGGTCTTGCGGCCGTTCGCGGGGATCGCTCCCTGGATGTCCGCCTTGCCGGTGAGGAATTCCGCGCCCTTGCTCGCCAGGGCGTAGTCCAGGTTCACCAGCGGCAGCGGCACGCCGTACGGGTTGTCCACTTCGACGTCGAACAACAGCGTCGCCGCGTCGAGGCTGAACTTCGACAGGCTCACGCCGGTGATCTCGGCCGTGGGCTTATCGAGCTTCAACAGGTCCTGCAGCGACCCGCAGCCTCCCAGACACGCGGGCACGACCAGAATCGCCAGCGCCAAGCCACAGATTCTTGTGCGCATCGTTCGCTCTCCGTGTCACGCCTCCGGCGGCGGAGGGGACGAGGGCGGCCCGGCCGGCGGGTGGCCGGGGGCCGCGACGGGGTCGGGCGCCGCCGGGGGCAGGAGCATCGGTAGCAGCAAACAGCCCACCCCGAGCAGCGCGACCACGACATACAGGACCAGGCTCACGGCCACGGTTCCGGTCGTCTCCGTGGAGATCTGCGCCATCTGCTGCGCCATCTGTTGCCCCATTTGCTGCGCGAAAGCATCGGCGGGCTGCGTCTGGGGCTGCTGCTCGTCGTCCTTGGTCATCTCGTCGGCGTAGTCCACACTGAAGGCCAGCGCTGCGACGATGATGCCGAGGATGCCCAGGACGACCAGCCCGGTGCCGGCGGTCTTGGAGGGCAGCCGGCCGGCCGCCCCCAGCGCGCCGACCAGGAGCAGGATCGCCGGGACAATCAGCCCCAGAATGAACCACGGCCGCCCATCGGGGCCTTCATCATCACCCGAGTCCTGCTGCGCTCGCATCTGCTCCGGCATATTGCCGGACATCGACATCTCACCGACGGTGAGTTCCCACCCGCTCGCCTCGCCGACCGGGGTTCCGGCGCACGTCATCTCCACCCACGGCAGGAAGAACAAGATCACCAGCACGATGCCCAGCGGCAGCGACACACCCGGCAGCAGCCGCGGCAGCAATGATCTGAGGTCCATGGCGAGTCCCTTTCTCCACCAAGCCGCCGTCCGACGCCCCGCGAAGCGCGCCGTCGTTGCAGCGGGCTGGCGCGGGGGTCTTGTCGAAGTCGGGTCTAGATATGGTCGTTCAGCACGTTCTCCAGCATCTCGACGCGCCCGGAAGCGTTCGCGTCCGGGTTGCCCTTCTCGAGCATGTATTCCTTGAGTTGCTTCATGCTTTTCTTGCCCGCCTCGATGTCCGCGCCGAGGCCGGAATCCCAACTCGCGTAGCGTTCCTTGACGAACCCGCTCAGCGCGCCGTCCTTGTGCAGGGCGGCCGCGATCTTGAGGCCCCGGGCGAACGCGTCCATCGCCCCGACGTGGGCGTGGAACAGGTCCACCGGCTCGAAGCTCTCGCGCGCGACATGCGCGTCGAAGTTCAGCCCGCCGGTCGTAAAGCCACCGGCCTTCAGGATCGTGTACATCGCGAGCGTCGTGTCGTACAGGTCCGTGGGGAACTGGTCCGTGTCCCAGCCCAGCAGCAGGTCGCCGCGGTTGGCATCGACGGAACCCAGGATTCCGTTGGCGGCCGAGAACTCCAGCTCGTGCTGGAAGGTGTGCCCGGCCAGTGTGGCGTGGTTGGCTTCGATGTTCAGCTTGAAGTCGTCCACCAGGCCATACCTCTGAAGGAAGGCATAGCAGGCGCCGGCGTCGCTGTCGTACTGGTGCTTGGTGGGCTCTTTGGGCTTGGGTTCGATGTAGAACTGCCCATCGAAGCCGATCTCTTTCTTGTAGTCCACGGCCAGGTGCAGCAGCTTCGCCATGTGGTCCAACTCGCGACCCATGTCGGTGTTGAGCAGGCTCTTGTAGCCCTCGCGCCCGCCCCAGAACACGTAGCCCGCGCCGCCGAGCTCCTTGGTGACTTCCAGGGCCTTGGCGATCTGGGCGGCCGCGAAGGCGAAGACGTCGGCGTTGCAGCTCGTGCCGGCCCCGTGCATGAAGCGCGGGTTGGCGAACAGGTTGGCCGTGCCCCACAGCAGTTTGACGCCGGTCCGCTCCTGCTCGGCCTTGAGCAGGGCGACGATCTCGTCGAGCTTGGCATTCGTCTCGGCCAGCGTGTCCCCCTCGGGCGCCACGTCTCGGTCGTGGAAGCAGTAGAAATCGACGCCCAGCTTCTCGCACAGCTCGAAGCAGGCCGTAACCTTGTTGCGCGCCTCTTCCATGGGGTCACCCGCGGCCCACGGCAGTTGCCGGGTCGCGGTGCCGAACTGGTCGCCGCCGCCGGCGCAGAACGAGTGCCAGTAGGCCACCGAGAACCGCAGGTGGTCCCGCATCGACTTGCCGTCGACGATCTCGTCGGCGTTGTAGTGCTTAAAGGCGAGGGGGGTCTTCGACTTCGGCCCCTCGAACGGAATCTTCGGTACGCCCGCGAACATCTCTGCCATTGCTGTACTCCTGTTGTGACAGCCCCGTTCTGGCGGGGCCGGTAGGGGGGGCATGCAGGGCGGAATTATAGCACCCGTTTCGCGAAAGGCAACCGCCGGCCTTGCAAAGCCCGCGCGACGTTTCCACAATAGACGCGGGAAGAAGGTGGACCGATGGCTCTGCGCATCCGATGCCCCGAATGCCGAAAACGCATCTCGGTGGATGAGGCGTTCGCCGGCGGAATGTGCCGCTGCCCGTACTGCCGGGAACTCGTGGAAGTCCCGTCCGCGCCCGGCAGGGCGCTTCGGGGCCGCCGACCGACCGGCAGGGCGGGGCGGCCCTCCGCGCCCGGCGGCGCCGCGCCGCCCCCCAAGCGCCCCGCCACGCCCGAAGAGGCCGCCCAGGCCGCCGCCGAAGAGGAAGAGGTCCCCGTCGCTGACCCGGTGCGCATCCAGGGACTCGTCGCGCTTGTCCTGCTGGGCCTCGTCGTGGTCATGCTCGGCGTGGGCACCTTTCTCCTCGTACGGTACGGCTCGCAGTTGATCGCCGCAGACGACGAAGAGACCGAGGCGCAGAATGCCGTCGCCGCGGCCACCCGCCCCGCGCCGAGCCCCGTCCCGCGTCCTCGGCCGCCTCTACCCGCGCCGACAACCGGTCCGGCGCTCGTTCTGCCGCCCGGCCCCGAGCCGCCGCCGGTGGAGCCGCCGGTGGAAGGGCCCGCCGTGGACGGGTTGGCCATCAAGCCGCCCGTGGTGTACTGCCTGACGGCGGGGCGAGGTCGGCGGCTGGACTTCGCCGTAGGCAAGATGCTGGAATCGATCGAGACGCTGCCCGAGGGGGCGAAATTCAGCATCGTCCTGGGCGAGGAAGGCGACCTCAAGATCATGCCGGGGGGTTACGTGCTGGCCGGGCCCGCCGGGCGCGAGAAGGCCGACGCCTTTCGCGAAGGCGCAATCCGGACGACGGCCGACCGGCTGGCGGAGGCGGTGGCCCAGGCGGCCGGCATGGAGCCCAGGCCGGCGACGCTGGTCGTCTTCGTCGCACGTGCCATATCCGGCGAGGAGATCGACAATGCAATCACGGCCGCGGACGAGGCCGGGGCGGCCATCGTCACCATCCTGCTGACCGAGGAACGGCAGGTCCACGACACCATGAAACGCCTGTCCGAGGGCCTCGAGAACCCGGGGCGATGGAAGTGGCACTACCGCGACGAGTACTCCTTCTAGTGCGGAGTTGGGAATGATCCTCATCGGCGAAAAGATCAACGCGACACGCAAGAGCATCGCAGCGGCGCTGGACGCCCGTGACGCAGACATCATCATCCAGACGGCCATCGCGCAGGAGCGGGCGGGGGCGCACTACCTCGACGTCAACGGCGGCGACCCGCACAGCGGGCGAGAGCAAGAGAACATCGCCTGGCTGATGGGCCTGGTGCAGGCCAACACGGACCTGCCCGTATCGGTGGACACCGCCGACCCGGCGGCCGCGCGGAAGGGCCTGTCGATGGCGAAGAAACGCCCCATCTTCAACAGCATATCGCTGGAAAGCGAGCGGCTGGAGAGCGGGCTCGAGATCGCCGGCGAGTTCGACTGCATGGTGGTCGCGCTACTGATGGACGACTCCGGAACGCCGACCGGGGTGGACGATCGCGTGGAGCGAGCGGGCAAGCTCATCGGCAGGCTCACCGAGACGGGGCGAACGGTCGAGGATCTCATCGTCGATCCCTGCTTCATCCCGGTCTCGACCGATCCCGTCAACGGGCGAAACGTCATCGACGCCATCGCCGCCATCCGCCGCGAATGGCCCGACGTGCATATCGGCGGCGGCGTGTCGAACATCAGCTTCGGCCTGCCGAAGCGGAAGTGGGTCAATCTGGCGGCGGTGTGCCAGGCGATCTACGCCGGCATGGACGCCGCCATCGTCGATCCGTGTCTGGACGGGGCGGTCGGGATGATGCTGGCGGCGGAGGCGCTCGCCGGGCGGGATGAGTTCTGCATGAACTACGTGACGGCGATGCGGTAGGGGGGGAGCGGGTGGCATGGCGGTCGTTGTTTGGCGCCATGCTCGCGCACTGCACCCCCCGGACGCACTCCGGGGCGGTTGCGCTTCCTTGTCAGGGGGCGGCGGGGCTGCTATTCTTCCTCCATGCCGGTCACCACCGCGCGTATCGAAAGCAACCTCCGACGGATCCGCGAACGCGTTGCCGACGCGTGCGCTCGGGCGGGGCGCCGCCCGGAGGAAGTCGCCGTGCTCCCGGTCACCAAGTCGGTGGACGTGGACACGATCAAGAATCTGCTCGACACGGGTCTGACGGAACTGGGCGAGAACCGCGTGCAGCAGCTCGTGGATCGGGCAGCCGAGATCGAGGCCCACGTGGAGCGGCGGCGCAATCCGCTGCCCGCGCCCGTGGCGTGGCACATGGTGGGGCACCTGCAGCGAAACAAGGTGAGGACCGTTCTGCCCGTCTGCCGGACCATCCACTCGCTCGACTCGCTTCGCCTCGCCGAGGAGCTCCACACGCGCGCCGAGCGGGCAGGGGTCACGGTGGATGCCTTCCTGGAGATCAACTGCGCCGACGAACCTCAGAAGCACGGCTGCAAGGTGGGGGCGGCGCTGCACTTGGCGGAACTGATCGGCACCCTCGAACGGCTGCGGCTGGTGGGGCTGATGACGATGGCCCCCCTGGTGAAAGATCCCGAGCAAGCCCGCCCGGCGTTTGCGCGCCTGCGCGAGCTGTTCGAGGAGATGCGGCACGAGCGGGTCGGGGGCGACGACTTCCGGCACCTGTCGATGGGGATGAGCCAGGACTACGCGGTCGCCGTCGAAGAAGGCGCCACCATCCTCCGCATCGGCACGGCGCTATTCGAATAGCCGCAGAAGCCGCGGGCCGCAGAGGTAGCAGAGGCAGCAGAGGAAGAACAGAGAAGGGGCACAGCCATGTGCGGGAAGCAGCAGTATGTCTCGGATGAATTGACGCATTTCGTGGGTCGCAAGAAGGACCCGGAGGAGCAGTTCTGCCTGCTCTGCAAGATTCTCAGAGAAGGGAGGCTACTGCCTCACGGCAAGGAGGACCACGCGGCCGGCAATCTCCGACTACCGTTCGACGAGCAAGGCAGGCTGCGACCGTTCTGGACCGAGGGTCAGGTGAATGAGCTCTTCTTCACCCAGATGGTCTCCTTCTGCGACATCCCGTTGGAATGCCTCAGTGCGCACGTGGGCAAATACAGCTCGTTTGGGATTGCCTTCGCAAAGGATTTCCTTGCCCGCAAGGGCGCGAGTCCCGTCTTCTACGTTGCCGAACAGGCTCCATGCACAGACCATGGCCGGCAAGGTGCAGGCCGCGTGCGGCCACGTGGCGAATTCTTTGACGAAGTGGTGCGTTGTTGGGTCTCCGAGAACATCACGCGGCTCCGGGGGTTGTCCCCAACGACTCGTGCAGAACGGCTATTCCTATGGTATTTCCTCGCATACACTAAGTTCTTCGACCATCGACTCAAGGAAACTGACGCGGCCGACTACTACATGGAACGAGAATGGCGAACAATCGGGGAGGTGACATTCGGGCTTGCCAATGTCTGCCGCGTGATTGTCCCCAACACCGAATATCGCGAAAGACTACGCAATTCGTTTCCGGGCTTTCCAGGCACGATTACGCCCCTCAGCGAGCTGTAGCCGCAAGGTGACGGACAGACGACCCGGACAGGTCTTTCTTGCCGTCCTCTGCTTTCCTCCACTTCCTCTGCGGCAACCTCGGACCGTGTGCGGCTATTCGGAAAGCTTGGCCATGATGGCCCGGCAGAAGGCCGGCAGGTCGTCCGGTTTGCGGGCCGTGATGACGTTTCCGTCCACGACGCACTCCTCATCGACCCATTCGGCGCCGGCATTCTCCATGTCGTGTCGGATGGCCATGAAGCTTGTTGCCCGCCGGCCGCGGAGGGCGTCCGACGAGCAGAGCATCCATCCGCCGTGGCAGATGGCCGCGAGGACCAGCCCCGCGGACGCGCAGGCCCGAACGAAATGCACCATCGTCTCGTCCCGCCGCATGTAGTCCGGCGCCCAGCCGCCGGGAATCACGACGGCGTCGAAATCGCCGGCCGACATGTCGCTGGCGGCCGCCTCGGCCACGCACGGGTAGCCCAGCTTCGAGTTGTGGGTGACGTTTGCCCTGGGACCGACGAGGGTCATGTGGGCGCCCGCCTCCTTGAGGCGGTAGTAGGGATACCAGACCTCCAATTCCTGGTACTGCTCGTGAACGAGTATGGCGACCCGCTTCCCGGTGAGTTCCATCGCGCGCTCCTTCGGAATTTGGCGACCCCATTGTATGCGCAGGCCCAACGGCCGCCAAGCGCGGCTGCGCCGTGGGATTCCGGCGGCGCGGTCGGCGAATCCGCTTTCCCCCAAACGGCGCCTGTGGTATAGTCGCTGGCGCCTTCGGGGCCGTAGCTCAGTTGGGAGAGCGGCTGGTTCGCAATCAGCAGGTCAGGGGTTCGAATCCCCTCGGCTCCAGTAGCGGGGGCAGTACGAAGTGGCTCCGGACGCGGGGCGGAATCGGAAACGGGGGCGTTCAGGCCGGCAGGCGAAGCGTGAATGTCGTCCCGCGGCCGACGGTCGAATCGACGTGAATCTCGCCACCCAGCCGGGCCACCAGATCGCGCGAAACCGCCAGCCCCAGTCCGTAGCCGCGGATTCCCTGATCGCCGCCGCCCGACGTTGTGACGAACGGCTCGAAGATGTGCCCCAGACGCTCGGGCGGAATGCCCACGCCGGTGTCGCGAACCTGAATCGCGATACAATCCTTTGCTCGGCCGGCCGACAGGGCGATCCGCCGGACACCGTCGTTGCTGAGCACGGCCTTGCGAGCATTGAGCAGCAGGTTGACGAGCACCTGTTCGAGGACGCTGCGGCGGGTGGTGATGCGCAGATCTCCGGGGATGTCGGTCGTCAGTTCGATGCCGTCCTTGGCGGGGTCGCGGGCGAGGGCGGCCAGGACCTCTTCCACGAGGTCGGTAAGCGCCACTTTCTCGGGCGGAAGGTCTTCGGGACTGCTCAGGTCAAGCAGGGCGCGGCAGATGTCCGTCGCCCGTTGCCCGCCGTGCGCCGCCCGGTCGATTGCCTTGGACGTGAGTTGCGGGTTATCCCGGGCGAGTTGGGCATAGCTGATGATCGGCGTGAGGATGTTGTTCATCTCGTGAGCGACCATGGCCGTCATGGTGCCCACCGTGGCGAGTTGCTGGGCGCGGCGGAGTTGCTCGCGAAGGGCGTTCACCTCCGCCCGGAGGCGCTCAAGCTGCTCCTGGTGTGTCTCCGTCTCGACCTGCTGTCCAGCGACTATCACGTGGAGGTCCTTCCTGCGCCGACAGACACGGCGCACACGCGGGGAGATACCGCCGCATTCCATATCGGCTCGCCCTTCCGAGAACTTGAAACTCCCTTGTCGGACCTTGCCTGCGCGACCGACGGACCGGCGGGGCGGTTTTGGGTACCGGCGGACTCGCGCCGCGTGTACGATGGCCCTTGCCAGAATGATCGCGCATGGTGTGGACATGGTGGAGTGCGAGCGGCTGCGGCAGGCCATCGAGCGGCACGGGCGGCGCTTCCTGGAGCGCATCTTCACGCCCGCTGAACTCGAATACTGCCTCGGTCGCAAGCGCGAGACCGAGCATCTCGCCGGACGGTTCGCCGCCAAGGAGGCGGTGCTGAAGGTGCTCGGCACGGGGTGGCGGAACGGCATCAACTGGACGGACGTCGAGGTGCGGAACGAGCCGTCGGGGCAGCCGCGGGTCCGCCTCGCCGGGCGCTGCCTGGAGATCGCACAACAGCGCGGGCTCGGGCAGTTCGCCGTGTCGATCAGCCACATCCCGACGCATGCCATCGCGTCGGTGGTCGCCCTCGCGGATTCCGGGCGGCAGGGGGGCTGACGTGGCCTCGCGCCCGACGACCATCTTCCTGTCGGCCGCGGAAGCCAGCGGCGATGAACACGCGGCCCGACTGATCCGGGCGCTGAAGGAGCGTCTGCCGGATGCCCGGCTGATCGGCGTGGCCGGGCCGAAAATGGCCGAGGCCGGCTGCGAGATCCTCGCCGATCTCACCTCGCGGGCGAGCATGCTCGGCGGGCCGCTGCTGCGCCTGCGCTACTGGGTGCGGACGGTCCGGCGCATCCAGCGGCAGATCCGCGAGATTGCCCCGGACGTCCACGTGCCGGTGGATTCGCCCGCGCTCAACTGGCATCTGGCGGCCGCGTCGAAAAGCATCGCCACGCCCGTCGTGTACTACATCGCGCCGCAGGTGTGGGCGTGGGCGCCCTGGCGCGTCCGGAAGCTCGCCCGCCTGACCGATCGCGTGGCGTGTATCCTTCCGTTCGAACAGCGTTACCTTCGCGATCGGGGCGTCAACGCGACGTTTGTGGGACACCCGCTCGTCGAGGCGCTGCCGCCCCGCCCCGATCCGCTGCCCGACCTCGCCGAGGCCTGGGCCGACGGCACCTGGCGCGTCGCCATGCTCCCCGGCAGCCGCTCGTCGGAAATCCGCCAGCATTCGCCCGCGCTGCTGGCGGCCGCCCGGGCGATCACCCGCCGCTGGCCCAAGGCCCGGTGCACCTTCACCGCACGGACGGAGCCGTGCGCCGCGGCCGTGCGGAAAGTCTGCGGCGGCGCGGAAATCGACATCGCCGTCGGCCGCACGCGCGAGGTGCTGGCCGAGTCGCACTTCGCGGTCGCGGTCAGCGGAACGGTGACGCTGGAGGTCGCGCACTTCGGCGTGCCGATGGTGATCTTCTACCGCACGAGCCAGATGCTTCGCCTGCTGCTGCGGCTGTTTGGCCGGTGGGGGGTGCCGACGCCGCACTTCTCGCTGGTCAACATCCTCGCGGGGCGGCGGGTCGTGCCGGAACTGATGCCGTGGCACGGCAACCGGCGGATACTCGTCGAGATGGTGATGGAACTGCTCAACGACGTGGGGTACCTGTTCGAGGCGCGCCAGGACCTGCTGCGGTTGTCGGCGGACCTTGCGGACCAGTCGACGGGGACGGCCTCGCAGCGTGCGGCCGGACTCATCTTCCGGACGCTCCAGGAAAGGAGGAGAAGTCTTCCCCAGAGCAGCGGCGCGGGGCGAGGCGCCTTAGGGGCGCCGGCTACGAGACGCGGGCGCCGTCGGGCACTTCGCGGTCGGGGGTCAGCAGGACGACGTCGCGCAGATCCTCCCTAGTGCCGACGGTGGCCGCGAGCAGCATGCCGTTCGATTCCATCCCCCTCATCTTCCGCGGCGCGAGGTTCGCCACCACGACGATCCGCTTGCCGACCAGCGCCTCGGGCTCGTAGAAGCCCCGGATGCCCGCGATGATCTGCCGCTGCTCGTCACCCAAGTCGATCTTCAGGACGATCAGCTTGTCCGCGTTCGGGTGCGCCGCGGCCTCCAGCACCTTCGCTACGCGCAGGTCCAGCTTCGCGAAGTCGTCGTATTCGATCATCGGTTTCGGTTCATCCGCCATGGGCGTTCCTTTCATGCTCGGTCCCTTCCCATTGGGGACGCACGCGGCCCGCTTGTCAAGCGTGCCTCTTGGCGGAAGGTGGTCCGCGCCCGGCCGGGCGAGTACAATCCATCGTGTGTCGGAGCGGCCTGCCCCGCAGGACAGGCCCGTATAACAGGAAAGACGAATGGGTCTGTATCCCTACAAATTCGAGCCGATCTACAAGCCGAAGATCTGGGGCGGGCGGGCCTTGGAGCGGCTGTTCGGGCGCGACCTGCCCGATGGCGAGATCGGCGAAAGCTGGGAGCTCGCGGACCTGAAAGAGGGCACGAGTGTCGTGGTGAACGGCCCGGCGGCCGGGGCGACGCTGACCGACCTGACGACGGAGCTTGGTGACAAGCTGCTCGGCGGGGCCAAGCCCACCGACGACGGGCGTTTTCCGCTGCTGCTGAAATTCCTCGACGCGCAGGGTATCCTGTCGCTCCAGGTCCACCCGGACGCGGCGGCGGTGCGCGAAATCGGCGGCGACGCGGCGCTCAAGACCGAATGCTGGTACGTCGTCGAAAGCCGCGACGGGTACATCTACAAGGGCATCCGGCCGGGCGTGACGCGCGAGCAGTTCCGCAAGGCCGTGGAGGCCGACGAGGTCGAGCCGCTCGTGCGGCGGATCGACGTGAAGGCCGGCGACTTCCACTACCTGCCCGCCGGCACGGTCCACGCGCTCGGCGCGGGCGTCGTCGTCGCGGAGGTCCAGACGCCGTCGGACACAACGTACCGCGTGACGGACTGGGGCCGCGGGCGCGAGATTCACGTCGAGCGGTCGATGCAGTGCATTCACTTCGAGCCGGCCGGCGACGAGGCGCCGGGCGCTCGTGGCGAGACGCTGCTGGAGACGGAGTTCTTCACGGTGTCGCGGCGCGAGCTGGCGGAAGGGGGGCAGCGTGCGTGCGAGACGGGCCGATGCACGGCCGTGATGGTGCTGATGGGGGAGTTGGAGTTGTGCCACGGCGGTGCATACCCGTCGCCCGTTGTCGCCGTTGCGGGCGAGACGGTGCTGCTGCCGGCGGGCCTGGAGCAGCATCGAGCGGCGACCCGGACCGTGTGCGCGTACCTCGAAGTCGCACTGCCGAAATCGTAACCCCTTTAATTTTTGATACATACAGAGATTATGCCCAAGGTTCGCCTCCAGAAAGCGCTCGCAAATGCAGGCGTCGCGTCGCGCCGGGCGGTCGAGGAGATGGCCGTCGAGGGGCGGATTACCGTCAACGGCGAGCCTGTCACGGCGCTGCCGTGCTTCGTCGACCTATCGCAGGATGAGGTTCGCGTGGACGGTCGGCCAATACGGCCCAAGCGAGGGAATGCCGCCCGACGCACGTACATTCTGCTCAACAAGCCCAGGGGCGTGGTCTGCACGCAGCGCGACCCCGAAGGCCGGCCGCGGGCGGTCGATCTGGTGCCGGACCTCGACAAGCGCGTCTATTGCGTCGGCCGGTTGGACAAAGACAGCACCGGCCTGGTCCTGCTGACCAACGACGGCGAGTTGACCGAGCGGCTGACACACCCGCGCTACGGCGTGACGAAGACCTACGTCGTGCAGGTGGACGGGCGCGTGGGGGGCGCGGATGTGGAGCAGCTCCGCCGCGGCACGCACCTGGACGGGCGGCGGGCGTCGGCCTCGGGCGTCAAGGTGCTGCGGCGCGGCCGGCAGAACAGCCTGCTGGAGATCCGCCTCGCCGAGGGACGCAACCGCGAAATTCGCCGGATGCTCGCCCGGCTCGGCCACAAGGTCCGCCGCCTCAAGCGGACCGCCATCGGACCCGTCACCGACAAGGGGTTGAAGATCGGCAGTTTCCGTGTTTTAGCGAGCGATGAGGTCGCCCGCCTGCGCCGCGCCGCGCGGCCGGCGGGCGGACGAAGGGAGAGAAGGCATGGCGGATGAGCACAGGTTTCTGGCGCTGGACCTCGGGGCTGAGAGCGGCCGGGGCATCGTCGCGACGCTGGCGAACGGCAGGATCAGCATGGAAGAGGTCCACCGCTGGCCGAACCGCCCGGTCCGCCTGGCGGGGACGCTGCACTGGGACTTCCCGTTCCTGTTCGGCGAAATTCTGGCAAGCCTGCAAGCGTGCGCCGAGCGCGGCGTGAAGCTCGAGGGCGTCAGCGTCGATACGTGGGGCGTCAATTACGGCCTGCTCGATCGCAACGGCAAGCTGCTGGGTAACCCCGTACACTACCGCGACTCGCGGACGGACGGCATCCACGACCACACCGATCCGATCCTCTCGCGAGATGAGATCTTCGCCCTGACCGCCTACGAGCCCTGGCCGATCAGTTCGCTGTTCCAGCTCGCCTCGCTGAAGCGCGACGGCTCGCCGCTGCTCGACGTTGCCGAAACGTTCCTCAACATGCCCGACCTGTTCCATTACTTCCTCACCGGCGTCAAGAAGTCCGAGAAGTCCATCGCCAACACGTCGAACCTGATGGGCATCGACGGCAAGTGGTCGCAGCGAATCATCGACGCGTTCGGCCTGCCACGGAGGATGTTCGTGGATCTGGTCGAGCCGGCCACGGTTCTGGGACCGCTGTCCGTGGAGGTCCGCGAACAGACCGGCCTCGGCGAGGTGCCCATCATCGCCACGTGCGGGCACGACACGTCCGGGGCCGTCGCGGCCGTGCCGGGCGAGGGACAGGACTGGGCCTTCTTGAGCTCCGGCACCTGGAGCATTATCGGCACACTCATCAACGAGCCGGTCGCCACGAAGCAATGCCTCGAGCTGGGCTTCACGAACGAATACACCATCGGCGGGTGGTACCTGGCCCGGAACATTTCCGGCCTGTGGCTCGTCCAGGAACTCCGCCGCAAGTGGGATCGGTCGCCGGACCCATGGGACTATGAGCGCATGACGGCCGAGGCGGCGAAGGCCGACTACGCGCCACTGGTCAACGCGGCTGATGAGTCCCTGCTGGCTCCATCGGACATGGAAGAGGCCCTGAACGCCCTAATCGCCGCCAGCGGCCAGAAGGCCCCGCAGAGCAGGGGAGAGCTTCTCCGCGGCGTCCTGGAGAGCTTGGCGCTCGAGTACGCCTACCGCCTCGACTGTGTGGGCACGCTAACCGGGCGCCGGCCGACGGCCCTGTACATCGTCGGCGGCGGCATCCGCAACCAAGTGCTGTGCCAGTTCACGGCCGACGCGTGCGGCGTACCGGTGCATGCGGGCGCCGATCAGTGCACGGCCCTGGGCAACGCGCTCGGGCAGGCGCTGGCGCTGGGCCTCCTCAGAGACCGCGACGCCATCCGCGACGTCATGCGCGCATCGTCGGAGCCGAAGGCCTATGAGCCGACGCAGGCGAAGGTCTGGTCTGCCAAGCGGCAGCGATACGGCGAACTCCAAAAGGCCTGATATCGGCCCCAATCGGCAAGCATCGCGAAGACTGGACCTCTGCCCGCACATCCTGAACGTCCGATAATATATGTTATGTTGCGCTGGGCGTCTGGACCGGCAACAGACGCGGGATTGGTCGGGATTGGTGTAGACGGCCCCTTCGGCCGATTCGTCGCAAACAGACGGCCGGCGAGCGGGTTGTCCCGCTCACCGGCCGTCAATGCATGCGCCTGCGAGGCGCCGCAGCCGCTGCGTGAGCCGCGAGCGCCCGATGCCGAGGATCAGCGGAACGCCTGTTCGAGATTCACTCGGTCGAGGATGTCGATGGCGTTCTTGCGAAGGTTGACTTCATAGACGGCGACTTCCTGCGTGGCCCGGTTGATCACATAGACGAGGTCGCGGGTCTGGTTGTAGGCGCCGGCGACCATGACGTAATCGCCGCCTTTGACGGAGGCGGCCCGTCCGTAGGCCGGCTCGGTATTACCGGCCACGATGAGCAGCCCGCACAGGATCGCGGCGGTAACCAGCAGGGCCGCAATGGCCAGGTTCTGTCGGTTCTTCATGGGGGTCTCCTTGGGCTGCGGCGCCTACGGGGCCGTCTTCGGGGTGAAATCGCGGGCGAGGTCGCGTCCGCCGCCGAACGGCAGCAGGCGGTTGCTCTGCTTGTTGAAGCCGAACGCGCGAAGCCGCCGCTTGCTCAGGTCGAGCACCCACAGCGCGTCCCAGTCCACGGCGAGCTGCGCGCTGACCACCAGGTAGTCCGTGCCGCCGCCATAGACTTGGGCCTGTGCGGGCGGTGCGGCCGCCCCCAGAAGCAACGCCGCCAGCAGCCCGGCGTTGACGCAGACCAGCGAGACGATCAATGCCTTCTTCATGCGTGGTTCTCCTGACGCTTCAGTCCAGATGGGTCCGCTTGGAGTTTTTGAATCCCAGCACGCAGATGCCGGCCGTCGCGACCAGCACATAAATCGGGGGCAGAATCGTGAACGGCGGATCCCCGTCCTCGTCCACCAGCGCCGTCTGGAACCGCCGCGGCGGGTCCTTGAGTTCGCCGTGGATGCTGATGGCCTCGGCCATGCGCTGGGCTCGCGCGGTTTCGGCATCGGGCCGCGCGCGCGGCGTGGGCGGGTCGTCCTCGACGGCCATGGCCGCCGCCGCGGTCAGCAGAACGACCGCCGCCCCCCCCATCAACCCGTATGCAATCCGTCGCATCATGCACTCCTCTGCACCGCATTATATGAACGTTGCGGCCGGACGCAATGTTGCACCGGGGTTTGCCTTCGCTAAAGCAGCGCCCCGATATCGCATGCCCGTTGCGCGAACTCGGCGGACGGCACGGAAATCGTCCGCCAGCGAGCGCTGCGCGGGCGCGCGGCGCGGACATATTCCGCCAGCGACATCGCCACAAACGCATAGTGGTTCCGGCGGAACACGTGGACGTCCTCAAACGGCGCCCGGCGCGCCGGGCCCTGAAGCCAATACGCGAACACAATCGCGGCCGCGAAGTCCTCCCCGAAGACCTTCTCCCATTCCCGCAGGCCGTCTGCGTCGTCCTGGGTGATCCAGTTCTCCCACGCCCGCGAGGCGCCGCGCTTGCGGCCGGGCACGGGCCCGGGGAATTTCCGCCCCTTCACGTCCACCAGCAGGTTCGGCCCGGTCGCGCTATAGACCAGGAAATCGAAGCTCTTGATGGAGGTCCCAGCGAAGATGGCCTTCTTGGCCTCGTCCACGGCGAGGTAGGGCCAGCCCTTCGCGCGAAGGTAGTCCTCGAAGGCGGCCTCGTAGTGGACGTTCCGATCGGCCATGCCACCCCGGCTCCGAAGAAGCCTGTCCACGAATTACGCGAAAAGCACGGAAGAAGCTACGCGGAGGAGAGTAGGTCCGACAGGGCCGCCGGTCGCTGCTCACCGCTGCGGAGGTCTTTGACCTCCAGCCCGCCGTCGGCACGGACGAGCAGGGCGTTCGCGGCGCCGCGGCGGTTGGCATCCTTCAGTTGCTTGCCGAGCGCCCGGCGGGCGTAGCTGAAGTCGGCCGACCGGCCGGCGCGGCGCAGGGCCCCCACCGTCCGCATCACGGCGTGGAAGGCCCCGTCCTCGGCGTCGATGACGAAGTAGTCGAGCCCCCCCTGTCGCAGCTCGGGCGGGATCTTCGCCTTCTCGTCGAGCACCAGTTCCAGCACCACGTCGCCCATGCCGAAGCCCGTGGCCCCCACCTTCGGCCCGCCGAGCACCTCCAGCAGGTTGTCGTACCGCCCCCCGCCGGCGACGGCCCGGCTCTCCGCCCCGCCGAACACCTCATAGACGATCCCCGTGTAGTACGCGAGCCCGCGCACGATTCGCAGGTCGAGGACGCAGTACTCGGCCACTCCCATCGCCTCGAGCTGGCCCCAGAGCTGGCGCAAGCCCTCGATATCGCGTGGCTCGGCGTCGGGCAGCGCAGCCGAGATGTCATCCAGCGTCGCGCAGTCCTGGAACCGCGTAACGGCCGCGATCTGCTCGCCGCTGAGCCCCGCGCCCTTGGCCACGTTCGCGAAGGCGTCCTCGTTCAGCTTCGGTCGCTTGTCGAGGGCGGCCAGAGCCTTTTCCTCATCCGCCTGCGGGACGCCGGCCGCCCAAAGCGCCGACACGGACAGCGGGCGGCTGCCGATCCGGACCTGGGCGTCCTCGGGCGTCAGCCCCACCTCTCGAAGGAAGTCCACGCACGTGAAGATGCACTCGGCGTCGGCGAGCCCGGAATCCTCGCCGATCACGTCGATGTTCCACTGGAAGAACTCGCGCAGCCGGCCGCGCTGCGGGTTCTCCGCCCGGCACAGCCGCGGGACGCTGAACCACTTGATCGGCCGCGGCAGCGAGTTGATCTTCGCGTTGACCATGCGGGCGAGCGACGGCGTGATCTCCGGCCGAATGGCGAGTTGCCGCCCTCCCCTGTCGGTGAAGCTGAAGAGCTGCTCGGCGATTTCCTGCCCGCTCTTGGCGGTGAGCAAGTCGAGATACTCGAAGATCGGGGCGTCGTATTCCTCGAACCCGTTGCGCAGCGAGACCCGCCGCCACGCGTCGGCGATCCAGTTCCGGATGCGCATCGGCTCGGGGTAGAAATCGCGCGTTCCTTTGACGTTCCGGAACTTCATCGCGTTCCCTCGGCGCGCTTGGCCGACCCGGCAGGCTTGCGCTTCTTCGTGGCGCCCTTTCCTGCTTTCCTGCGAGGCTTCAGTTTCCTGCGTTTCTTGAGTTTCTTCTGCGCCTTCTCGTCAAGCTTGCGGCGGGCCTTGTCGCGCTGCTTGTCGAACTTCTTCCCGAGGGTTCCCCGCGCATAGGCCTCGAGTTCTTCGGGCGTATTGAACTCGCGGGTGTGGTCGTACTCGTTGCCGGAAGCGTCGCAGTTGTCGGGATCGTACCGTCGGCAGATCAGCGGGCGCTCGGGGTAAATCGTGCACCGGTTGTCCTTATCGAGTTTGGCGCACGGGTTGGCGATGTGGATGTACCAGTCGCCCTCGTCGTCGATGTGCACGCTGATGCCCTCGTGGCAAAGGTACCAGCGGACGTCCTCGAACTCGGCCATGTCGTCCGGCTCGTCGATCTCAAAGCAGAAGTACTTGCAGCACTTCGCTCCACACTGGATGCATCGTTCGCTCATCTCGTCCCTGTACTCGGCGTCTGTCATTCTGTCGGTCCGGCCCGCCCTGTGGCCAAAGCGCGGATTATAGGCGATACGCGACGGGTTTCCCAAGGCCTTCGCGGGCAAGGGGATTTCGGCTCGATTTCGCCGTTGTGCCCCCTTCGCCCGACCGATATAATCCCTTTCATAGCCTTGAGGCACACGAGGAACGATGATGCGAACGCGACAGGACAACGCGGCAAGCCGGACGCACCGGCCCCTGTCCGGGGTCCGCGCCGAGGCCCCCACTTGCAGGGAAGCCATCGGCCGCATTAGCATCGTCATCGTAGCTGGAACTCGGGTGCCTTAGGGCAGGTGCGGCGGACTTATTTTCGTCAAAGGCCCTGAGGCGGAACGCCCCGGGGCCTCTTTTTTGGGCGGACGCCGTGGGAGACGGCGATGGCAAACGACAAGACAAGAATCGAGATCTACGACACGACCCTCCGCGACGGCACGCAGGCCGAGGGCGTCAGCCTGTCGGTCCAGGACAAGCTGCTCATTGCCGAGGCGCTCGACGGGCTCGGCGTGGACTACGTCGAGGGCGGATATCCGCTAAGCAACCCCAAGGACGCGGAATTCTTCCGCCTGATGAAGCAGCGCGAGTTGAAGCACGCGAGGCTGGCGGCCTTCGGTATGACGCGGCGGAAGAACGTGCCGGCCGCCGAGGACGCGGGGCTCGCCGCCCTGGTCGATAGCGCCGCCCCCGTCGTGACGCTCGTCGGGAAGAGCTGGGACCTGCACGTGCGGGACGTCCTGCGGGTGTCGGACGAAGAGAACCTGTCGATGATCGCCGACTCCGTGCGACACTGCGCCGCGGCCGGACGCGAGGTCGTCTTCGACGCGGAGCACTTCTTCGACGGCTACGCCGCCAACGCCGATCACGCCATGGCCACGCTGCGGGCGGCGCTGGAAGCGGGCGCGGCGGTGTTGTCGCTGTGCGACACCAACGGCGGCTCGACACTGGGCGATGTTTCGCGCGTGACGGCCCATGTGTGCAAGGCGCTGCCGGGTGTGCGCGTGGCCATTCACTGCCATGACGATTGCGGGCTGGGCGTGGCGAACTCGCTGACGGCCGTACGCCACGGCGCTACGCAGGTCCAGGGCACCGTCAACGGCATCGGCGAGCGATGCGGCAACGCCGATCTGACGTCGATTATCCCGAATCTGGCCCTCAAATACGGCTACGACTGCCTCCGCCCCGGCACGCTGCGGAAACTCACCGAGGTCAGCCGTTTCGTGTACGAGGTGGCCAACCTCAACCTGCGCGGGAACCAGCCGTTCGTCGGGGCGGCCGCCTTCGCCCACAAGGGCGGCATGCACGTGCACGCGGTCCGTCGCAAGGCCGAGACCTACGAGCACATCGAACCGGGGGCCGTGGGCAACTCGCGTCGGATTCTCGTCAGCGAGCTTGCCGGCACGAGCAACATCGCCGTGACGGCCCCCCCGAAGTTCGGGCTCTCCGAGGACAAGCCCGCCCAGCAGAAGGTGCTCGATGCGCTGATGCGACTGGAGAGCGAGGGGTACCAGTTCGAGGCGGCCGAAGCGAGCTTCGATCTGCTCATCCGGCGAACGCTCGGCGGGAAGTGGTACCGGAAGCTCTGGGACCTTGACCATTACCGCTGCGTGATCTTCAAGCGCGCCGCCGAAGCCGGACCGGTGGATACCGAGGCCATTGTGAAGCTCTCCGTGAACAGGAAGCCGGCGCACACGGTGGCGGCCGGGCACGGGCCGGTCGATTCCCTTCATGCCGCGCTGTGTGCGGCCTTGCGCCCCCACTACTCGTGCGTGGACGATCTGCACCTGGTGGACTACAAGGTTCGCGTGGTGAACACGGCGGCCGAGACGGCCGCCAAGGTCCGCGTCATGATCGACTGGAGCGACGCCACGGGCACGGCGTACTTCGGCAGCGTGGGCGTCAGCGAGAATATCATCGACGCGTCGTGGCTGGCGCTCGTGGACGCCGTGGAATACAAGATCCTCGCTGAGGGCGAGGGTTCGTGAGCCAGCGATCCGGCGAACCCGGGAATCAGCCCCCCCCCCGCCGGTGCTTCATCGACCGATTGATCAACGGAACAACCGACCGACCATGAGTGAACTGCCCAAGACTTACGACCCCAAGGCCGTCGAAGGCGACATCTACGAGCGCTGGACGAAGGCCGGGGCCTTCCACGCCAAGCCCGACGACGACGGCAAGCCGTACTGCATCGTCATCCCGCCGCCGAACGTGACGGCCGCCCTCCACGTAGGGCACGCGCTGAACAACGCGCTGCAGGACATCCTGATCCGCTTCCGCCGCATGCAGGGGCGGAACACGCTCTGGATGCCGGGCACGGACCACGCAAGCATCGCGACGCAGACGGTCGTCGAGAAGCGACTGCTGGCGGAGGAAGGCAAGCGGCGGACCGACTTCGAGCGCGATGAGTTCGTCGCCCGCGTGCAGGACTGGAAGGACGAGTACGAGGCTCGCATCCTCGACCAGCTCAAGCGGATGGGCTGCTCGTGCGACTGGCAGCGGACGCGATTCACGATGGACAAGGTGTGTGCCCGGGCCGTGCGGTCCGCCCTGTTCCGCCTGTTCGCCGACGGGCTGGTCTATCGCGGCAAGCGCCTGGTCAACTGGGACCCCGCCACGCAGACCGTCCTCGCCGATGACGAAATCGAGCACCAGGACGTCCAGGGGCACTTCTGGTACCTGCAGTACCCACTGGTGGAGCGAACTGAGATAGAAGGAACACAAGCCAATCACGTCACCGTCGCCACCACGCGGCCGGAGACGATGCTTGGCGACACGGCCGTGGCGGTCAACCCGGCCGATCCGCGTGCGGCCGCCCTCGTCGGCAAGCACGTGCGGCTGCCCATTGTCGGCCGCGTCATCCCCATCGTCGCCGACGAGCACGTGGTACTGCCCGACCCGGACAGCGACGACGAGAAGGCCAGGTTTTCGACGGGTTTCCTGAAGGTCACGCCCGCCCACGATCCGGACGACTACGCCATCGGGGACCGGCATCTGGCGGAAATCGCGGCGGCCCGCCGGGCGGCCGGGGCGGAGTCCGACCGGGACGAGGATCTGGTGTTCGTCAACGTCATGGCGCCGGATGGCACGATCAGCGACCGTCACGGCTGGAGCGACTGCGATACGCCGGAGGCGCAGAACCTGGTGGGCATAGACCGGTTCGAGGCCCGCGAGGCCGTCGTCGAGTTCTTCCGCCTGGAGGGGCTGCTCGAGGATGTGCGCGACTACACGCACCCGGTCGGGCACAGCTACCGCAGCCACGTGCCCATCGAGCCGTACCTGAGCGACCAGTGGTATGTGGCCGTCAAGGAGAAAATTGCCGATTGCCGATCGCCAATTGACGACTGGGCGGGCGGGCACCCTGATCTCGTCGAGAGACGCGACGGGACCGCGTACCTCAAAGGCACGGACGTGCCGGTCAGTTCACTCGCCGGGCTCGCGCTGGCCCCCCTGCTGGACGGCCGGCTGAGGTTCACGCCCGAGCGCTACGCCCGCACGTATCAGACGTGGCTCGAGAACCTTCGCGACTGGCCCATCAGCCGGCAGCTCTGGTGGGGTCACCGGATCCCGATCTGGTCGCGAACCTTCGATCTCACGCCCGACAACTACGTGGAAAAGTTCCTCCGCGCCGGGATGGACAACCTGCTCGAGGAGAACTCGTGGGTGGACCCCAAGCGGGTGTGTTTCCGCGTGGTCCACGTCGATAGCGGCACCGTGTACGACGGCATCACCCGCGACATGCTGCCGATCACCGACGAGACCGCCGGCGAGTATCGCGTGTACGCCTGCGCCCTGGACGACGAGTTCGACGGCCCACTCCACGACTGCGGCTTTCGCCAGGACGAGGACGTGCTCGACACGTGGTTCTCGTCGGGGCTTTGGCCGTTCAGCACGATGGGCTGGCCGGAGGAAACGCCCGAACTCAAGGCTTACTACCCCGGCGATGTGCTGTGCACCGCCCGGGAGATCATCACGCTGTGGGTCAGCCGCATGGTCATGCTCGGGCAGTACTACCTAAGCGACATCCCGTTCTCCGACGTCTTCATCCACGCCATGATCCAGGACGGCGAAGGCCGGAAGATGTCCAAGAGTCTCGGCAACGGCATCGACCCGCTCGACATCATCGACAGCCACGGCGCCGACGCCATGCGCTT
>Ga0272442_10000423_pt1 | contig 69204 bp, 54 predicted proteins | sample SSMForm2O_FD_200262 | JGI IMG/M metagenome (GOLD analysis project Ga0272442, IMG submission 200262) | Marine sediment archaeal communities from Little Sippewissett salt marsh, Falmouth, MA, United States - SSM-Form-2O | ecosystem: Environmental > Aquatic > Marine > Wetlands > Sediment ...
AGACGGGCTTTCACGCTGATCGAGATGCTGATGGTCATCATCATCATCTTCATGCTGTCCCTCATAGTCTTCCGGCTGATGAAGGTGCTGGACAACAAGACGAAGGTAGCCAGGACGGTCTACGTGCTGAAGCAGCTGCAGAACGCGCTTAACGAGTACAAGATCGAGTACGGCATCTACCCGCCGGTGGAGAACGAGGTGCAGTATGAATACGCGACGACCAACGGCTGGACTCCGTGGTTCCGTTCGTTCCTTGCGCAGCACAACGACCCGACGATAACGAACGGTGAGTCGGGCAACTGCTTCTGGACGGACCGCGGAGAAGGCGTCGGCGCCAGCTCTGAACCGCACAAGCCGGGCGAGCTCGGATACACGGGGCATCCGAAGTATCCGGAAGAATGGCACCTGCACTACCGTTACGGGTTGGTGGCGCACCTGGATAAGCGGGACCGGGGCCAGGTGCACTGGTATGACGAGGACACGGAGGCGGACGATGAGGCGAAGAACAAGTGGTCGATGTTCATACATCCCGATGGCGAAGAGGAGGAGAGTTCGTTGATTAGTGGCGGGGGGGGGGCGACGTACGACGTAACGGAAGAAGTAAGCACGGTTTGCGTGTTCAGCAACAAGATCGACACGATCAAGGACGGGTTCGGCAACGAGATAAAGTACGAGTGCTATGCGCCCTATACCAGCTACAAGCTGTGGGCGGATACGCCCGTGGGTGTGATAGATTCGGGTTCGGTTGGCGGCATGTAGGAGGCGTGGGAGTGGGATGCGCGGCCTTGGAAGACCGCGCTACGAGGAGTTGTAGAACGGCGTTCCAACGCCGTTTGGTACGCGGCGGGATGCGCGGCCTTGGAAGACCGCGCTACGAGGAGCTGTAGAACGGCGTTCCAACGCCGTTTGGTACGCGGCGGGATAGAGGACGGAGAGAACGGATGGGGTGGACACGGAGAGATCGCACGGGATTCACGCTGCTGGAGCTGCTGGTGGTGATGACCATAATCGGCATCCTGATTGCGATGGTCCTGCCGGCTATCTGGAAGATGAAGCGGCAGGCCAAGATCGTTGAGGCGAGATCGGATGCAAGGCAGATCGTGATTGCGTGGAACCAGTACCTGCTGGATTACCACAAGTTCCCGGACCCGGCCGAAATCCAGATAACCGAGATGGGGCCGGAGGTAATGGCGATAATGAGGGGAGACCAGAGCGCCACAAACTGGAACCCGCGCCGGCAGCACTACATGGATTTCAAGGATCAGACGGAGTACTTCTGCGATCCCTGGGGCGTGCCGGGCACGAGCACGGGCGTCTACCACATCGCGCTCGACACGGACCTGGACGGCAGGGTCGAATACCCGGGGCCGGCGGGGAACGTGTTCATCCCGCTCCACGTGATCTCCTGGTCGGACGGGCCGGACATGCAGAACAGTACCGAAGACGACGTGGGAAGCTGGGCGGAAGGCAAGTAGGAGCTTACGGATGAACAGAACTTGCTCAAGGGGATTCACGCTGCTGGAGGTGCTCATCGTCGTCATAATCATGGCGATCCTCGCCAGCATCCTGCTGCCCGCGTTCGCGAAGACGAGGGAGCTGGCGCGGCGCAAGAAGAGGGACGCGGACCTGAGGACGATTCCGCTGGCGATACGGAACTACAAGCACGAAACCGGCAAATGGCCGATCCCGGGCAGCGTTCTTCCACCCCCGACACTCACATTCGTGGATAACAACGGGGATGTGGTGAACATGGTGAATGACATGACGGGCCTGCCGCAGGAAGGCAAGCTGACGCTCCTGCCGCTGGGTGACTACAACGTGGACGGCAACAACACCATCCTGGATCCGTGGGGGAAGCCGTACAGGTTCATCTTCAAGGAAGGCGGTTTCGGTAGAGTGGAATTCGAGATCGAAGCGCAGTAGCGTCCGGGGCCGGACGGTGCGGAAGGATTGAGAAACATGCTTGCACAGGAAAGACAGTTGGGAAACAGGCGCGGGTTCACGCTGCTGGAGCTGTTGTCGGTGATGATGATAGGCATCATCCTGATGAGCATCAGCGCGGCGGCGTATTTCGGGCTGGTTCGCGGGAGCGCGATGTCGGGCGCTGTAAGCAGCGTGCGCACGGTGCTGAGCCTGGCGCGGCAGAATGCCATAAGCTCACGGAAGCGAACCTACGTTATCCTCGAGCACGAGGCCGATCACAGCAGGCTTTGCGTGGCGCAGCATGTGGGCACGCACATTGGCTACGACCCGCCGATCAAGTTCGCGGCGGATGTGGTTATCGGCAATGCTGATGAGTATGTTGGAAGCCGAGTGTTCAATATAGACAGCAAAGTGATGGGCGTGGTCTCGAACAGTCAAGACAGGTTCCTCATGGCCAAGGACAGTGACAATGCATGGATTACGTGGGCCAAAGACGACAGGTGCGCGGTGCTGATCCACGACTGGGTGGATCTCCCGTCGGGGCTGCAGTTCACCAGCATCCCGAACCTGGACCTCTACTTCAAGCAGGACGGGAGCGTGCCGGACTGGGGGGGGGACGGTTACGTGATAGCGATTTCCGAGGACATAGGCAGCGCCAGCGGCGAGCTGCGGGTGGAAAGCATAAGCGGAACAGTGAGGGTTGTACTGGGATCCGTTGATTGATCCCTGCGAACGGGCTATGACGACGATGAAAACACAACGCAAGATCGGCGGCAGGGCGGGGTTCAGCCTCGTGGAGGTGTGCCTGGCCATGCTGATCGTAGGATCGGGAGTGCTGATCCTGTTCGGCCTGTTCCCCGCGGGCCTGAAGGAGAACGAGTACTCAATGGGCGACACGCAGATCGCGTTGTTCGTGGACTACGCGTTCTGCGGGATGCACGCCAACGCCAGGAAGGTAACGAACTGGGAGGACTGGACCGATCAGCAGCAATTCCTGACGCTGGTGCTCGGCATCGGTAGCGACAACCTGGGGCTGGAGAAGACAAGCGATCCTATCGAAATCGATTACCCGGTTGGCTCGGGCAATGTCCTGAAGTACAAGCTGTCGATCAGCAAGGTGGACGGAACGGACGCCCTGTGGGGCGCCAAACTGGACGTGAGCAGCGGCGAGGAAGGCTGGATGGGAACCACTTTCTACACTGAATTCTTCTATCGCGGGATGTGACGCCATGGCAGAGAAAATTCCAGAGAAGCACGCGACGCGGAAGCGCGGCTTCACACTGATCGAGGTCCTCGTTGCGACGATGATCATGCTGGTGATCGTCATGTCGCTGAGCGCGGTCTTCAAGCAGATGACCGCCGCATGGGGCGTGGGAATGCGCAAGATAAAGACCAACATGGAGGGCAGGGCGGCCATGGATCACATGGCCCAGGAGCTGGCCCTGGCCGTCGCGGACGGGAAGCTGGAGGCGGACCTGGGCGACAACTCGACTGTGATCCGTTTCTTCACCATTGACTCGCACACACCCACGAACAGGCTGGTGCGGCGGATCAAGTACCGGAAGATCGGACGAAATCTCGAGAGAACCGTCTGGCCGGTGCAGTGGGACTGTGGCGGGGACTATCCCAGCTGCGCGGCGGGAGCGAGTTATTCGCATAACCTCGTGGGATCGGTGAACGAGCTGCATTTCTACACGTCGGATGGACAGACACATACTACAAACCTTCCGGATTGGGTCGATATCGAGATGCAGCTCGACCAGAATTCCAGGGTCAGCCGGGCGGCAGTGGGGTCGGCCGGGCCCGACGAGACCTGGAATACGGCGGACGATATAGTGAGCGAATAATGAAGACACACAGACGCAGCGGCGTAACGCTGATCGAACTGCTTACGGTGATCCTTATCATAATGATCCTGGCCGGCCTCCTGGCGCCGGTGCTGCAGGCGGCCAGGAACAGCGCCCGCAAGAGCAGGGCCAAGGCGGAGACGGCCGACCTGGTGAAGGCGTGGGAAGGCTACTGGCGTACCTACACGAACTGGCCGGTCGCCGTGGACGCGGGCGACGCCCAGACGATCGAGATGACTGCCTCCCGGGTGGCGGACCTGAACGGAACGTCGCCGAACAACCCGTTCGGCATAAAGTTCATGGACTTTCCGAAGGGCGCTCTGCTGACCGGGTTCAAGGACCCCTGGGGCAATCTCTACAAGGTGACACTGGGGCGCGAGGATATCAGCTACACGTGGGACTATGCGACACGCGTTTACTTCAGAAACAAGCACAGGTACGAACATGACTAGGGTTTCAGGCCGTGAGAAATGCGAAGGCGCTGCTCTGATAATCGTGCTGGGCATGCTGGCCATACTCCTCATCCTGGCGTCCGCGTTTTCCGTGAACATGCGGGTCGAAAGGATGGCAGCCGGCAACGCGCGGTTCGGTGTGTCGACCAGGCACATGCTGCTGGGCGCCGTGGCAAGGGCGGTGGACGCGATAGAGCGGGAGACGACCAACTCGGCGGCACCCGACTGGATCGTTCTGAGCTCATCCAACGGACTCGAGGGGGCGCAGCTGGCGTGGGGCGAAGCAATGAAGTACATCCCGGCGGCGTTGAAGGACGCGGTCGAGGATGCGCCGGCCGCGTGGGAGAGCTTTCCGAACATGAACGGGCGGTACGCCTACTTGGTGGTGAACGTATCGTCGTTCCTGGACGCGAACGTTGTCGGCGGCCAGCCGCGCTACGCCGGGACGAGCCCGGTGGAGGTCACGCTGGGGTGCCTGCCCGAGGTGAAAGACACGAACCTGCTCTACCAGTGCCGTGAAAGTGATGTCCGGTACGAGACTCTCAAGGAGTTCGGCGAACTGCAGGAAGGGTACGGCCTCACGAACGACCTGCCGGATCACTTCGTGGTCTACTCGCGGTACCCGTTCGGCTACCTGAAAGGAACGAACATCGTAACCGACGTGGTGTCGGTGAAGGGTGAGGCATCGGATCTTCTCGGCAGCCAGTTGCAGATACAGCAGGCCTTCGAGAAGTCGGGCGTGCCGGCTCAGGGCGCGCCGCCGGCGCCGTACCCCATGCCGCCGCTGTACGTCACTGCAATGGTGAACATGTTCGATGGCATCGACGATGACAGGCTGCCTGCCAACCTGGGCGGGGCCTATAACGCCGGCGGATGGAACGGGCCCTACGTCGATGCGTTCCCGATGTTCAACGAGGTGAGTATGAGGGTCCAGCTCCAGGTCACCACGAACGCGGCGCTGGAAAAGTACCAGTGTGCGGGTGCCTACTACCTGAGCTTTGAGTGCGCATACCCGTTCGTGCATCCCGACCCGACCAACGGTTACAAGCTTGCCGAGATTTCGGCAGTGATATCGAATGCCGCCTGGGCGGGTGACTGGAACTTCACGCCGTCGACGCCGTCGCCGAACCCGATCCAGCCGCCGGACCAGGACCTGGATATTCTGTTCGGAAACCACTTCTGGACATATACTGCCAACCCGGCCGGGTTTCCGAACCGCCCGTTGCCGGATGAGCCGGATATACCAGACGACCTCACGCTGTTCGCTCGTGTTACGGTGCGGGTGAAGGATTCCGACAACAAAGTGGTTGACGGGGTGCAGAGCAATGACCCGGTGGTGGTCCGGGTGACGATTCCCAATATCAAGGACAGGATCGTCAACTGGCCGAACTACCCGCAGATGCTTGTCATCAAGACCAACGTGACGGCCGAGTGCATAGACCCGAGGCTGAACTGGCAGGGCGGGATTGCGAACGGACAGTGGGCGATCACGAACAAGCCGACGATCGGCACGACGAACAGCGCGGCGATGATCGCGTACAGGAAAGAAGGCTGTGACGGGGACGGGTGGATGTGCGTGAAGCAGAAGCCGCTGGAGAGCGTGGGTGACATCGGTAATGTCTTCTTCGGCAAGCCGTGGGAAACGATACGGTTATTGAGGCGCACGAACGCCGTTCCCGAGGTGCATCTGGTGCTGGACAACTTCACCCTGTTGGACGACACGGCCAAGCCCAGGAAGGGACTGTTCAACATCAACGTGAACGAGCACAACGCATCGGCAACGGCGGCCGTATTCACCAACATGCCGGTCAGGGAATACTACCAGGGCAGCGAGCAGATGTGCATCAGCAACAAGAACACCCTGGTGAGTATTCACAACGCGCTTCTGGACGGTGGTCCCTACACGAACCTGTCGGACATCGGGAATGCGGACTGGGGCGCCATTGCGGACGCTATGGGATTCCCCGCAGACAGGCCGCTGAATGAGATCGACAGGGAGGCGTTTATCCGCAATTCCGCGGGGATGGTGGGGACGCGCCAGAATCTGTTCATGATACTTGCCGCGGCCGGGCCTTTCAGGATATCCCCCGGCATCGCGGCGTTCCGGGGAGACTGGCTTGCGCGCAGCCGGGCCGTGGCCATGGTCTGGCGCGATCCGTACCCGGACGAGAATGGGAGGCATCCCTGCTTCGTACGTCTCTTCAAGGTGCTGGGCGACGAGTAGGCTCTCTGCTCGTCCTTGTACTTCGGTCCTCGATCTCCGATCCGTAGAACGGCGTTCCAACGCCGTTTGGTACGCGGTGGGATGCGCGGCCTTGGAAGACCGCGCTACGGGAGTTGTAGAACGGCCTTCCAAGGCCGTTCAGTGCTCGGTGAACGCGGCCTTGGAAGACCGCGCTACGGGAGTTGTAGAACGGCCTTCCAAGGCCGTTCAGTGCTCGGTGGGACTGCGCGGCCTTGGAAGACCGCGCTACATTCGGCTTTGGCATTGCACGCGGCGAGGGGGGGCGGTATAGTTCCTTCCCATGGAAAATGCCGTTCGCCCGATCTTCCGACCGTTGGATAGGGCCAAACCCGTCACGATCTACCGCCGCAATCTGCCGCACTGGCGCCAGGAAGGCGCGACCTACTTCGTAACCTTCCGCCTGGCCGATTCGATACCGAGATCAGTCATCCTGGAGTGGAAGGACGCGGACCGTAGATGGCTGGAAGCCAATGGCGTCAACGGGCCGCTCTCTGACCCGAAGTGGCGGGAGGCGTACGTGAGGTTGCCGGAGAAGCGGAGAAGGGAGTTCGAACGTGAGGCTGGTCGCCGGCTTCACGTCGAATTGGACAAGTGCATGGGGTCCTGTGCCTTGGGAAATCCCCGCATAGCGAAGGCAGTGGATGCGGCCATGGTGCATTTTCACGGTGTTCGGCTGTGGCTGGGCGACGTCGCCATCATGCCGAACCACGTTCATGGACTGATCCAGCCGATGCCGGGCGAGCGTCTGGAGACATTGCTGGGGTCGGCGAAGCAGTACGTTTCCAGGCGCGTGGCGAAAAAGGCGGGCAGTTTCTGGCAGCAGGAGAACTACGACCGGATTGTAAGAGACAGACGAGAGCTGGGGATATGGAGGAAGTATATCAGGGACAACCCAAAGAAGTTGCGCGGAAATGAGGGCTGTCTCTATCGCCGGGCGGACTGGCTTGATGAAGCCGCGCCGTTGTAGCCTGTTGTAGAACGGCGTTCCAAGGCCGTTTGGTACGCGGTGGGACTGCGCGGCCTTGGAAGACCGCGCTACGGGGAGTTTAGAACGGCCTTCCAAGGCCGTTCAGTGCTCGGCGAAACTGCGCGGCCTTGGCTTGCCTCGCCGTAGCTTTCCGGCGAAGGCGGGAAGACCGCGCTACGGGGAGTTGTAGAACGGCCTTCCAAGGCCGTTCAGTGCTCGGCGAAACCGCGCTACGGGAGTCTACGGATTCACGATCTTGTAGAAGTAGACCGGGTACTCCGTGGGCATGTCGAAGGTGACCGTGTACGTTCCTGCCGTTTCGAACGGACCGCTGTACGTGCCGACCTTGGTCCACGAACCGTCGATGAGGTTGGTGGAATACCAGGGCACCAGGCCGAGCGTGCCGCCATCCATCGTGTAGTCCATCCTGACGATCCCGTTCAGCATAGCCATGTCCACGATCGTTACATTCACGACGACCACCGTGCCGCTGGGAACCTGGTCGGGGTTCCAGGCACCCGGCGTGTGGTTGGTGATTCCGTAGGACCAGGTCCAGTTGGTGTAGCTGATGTCGACTGCGGTCACCGGCCCCGACAGCGCGAGCCCGCCGGTCCAGGACTCCATGATGTCCTCCGGGTTGTAGTAGGGATCGTCACCAATATACTCGAAGTCGAGCAGGTTCGGCGGATGCTCGCCGAGCTGGCCGTAACATATCTCGTATTCGACGGCGCCCATGCTGCGGACGAGACGCACGCCGCCCACGGGCTGCGGCATGCTCTGCTGTGGCTGGCCCCCGGAAACTATGTTCGTGAATACCATATCCACGTTCGGGACACCGGCATCGCCGAGAGTCCAGAAGCCGTATCCCTTCGGGGTAGTGTTGCTTATGGCCGCGTTCGAGAGGAGATATGACGCAATCGTAATTTCGTTCTCATTGACGATCTCGAGGCGCCAGTCCCCGATATCCGTGTTGTTCGGGCCGCACAACTCGATATACTCGTTGGTGAACGTCGGGACCAGGAACACATCCGTACCGTCGGTGGTATTCAACTCGTTGATCCAGACGGCGCGCGGCAGGCAGGAGAAGACTATGTAGTAGGGGATCCTGTTGCTGACGTCACCCCATCGCTCGTTGTGGTCAATCGGGTCGTAGTGTGCGGGGTTGACAAACTCCTTGTACTCCTTCGGGCTGCCGCCCTTGTCGGCGAATTGCCCGTCGAACTCGCAGTTGACGTAGTACTGGACCGTCGTGTCGCGCGGGTAGCCCGGGATGGGCGAGTCGGTCCGCCAGGTGAACGAGCCCCTCAGCGGGTCGTTCGTGACCTGTGACATGCTGATCACCGTGCCGGGACTCCAGTCGGCCCAGTTGTTGGTGCCGACGACGTAGCGGCATTCGAGACTGGTTACGTCGACGTCGAGCAGGAACTGCGCGAGGTCCACCTGGACGTAGACCGGCTCGCCGGCAAGCGGGATGGCGGGAACCGTCACCAGGTTCTCCATCAGAAGATCTGCTCCGAGCGGGTCCATGATCATGATGTCGTCGATACAGATGCGGTCCATCCCGTGAACGGCGTAGAACCGGACGAACCGGTTCGTGGTGTTGTAGAACACCTGCCTGTAATAGCGCCACTGGTGCGCCACGAAGTTCGTGATGCCCCCGATCTCGACCCATTCGTTCTCCGGCATCCTGTAGTCCGGCGCCGCCACGATGCGCAGCGTTGCGGGCACGTCCGAAGTGTCGGTCCAGTTCTTGTACCAGAAGCTTATCTCGCCGATGCCGCTCGCCAGCTTGGGCGACTGCACGTGCACCATGTAGTTGCTCATGACAACCGGCGTGTCATCGTAGGTGCCGCGGCCCCAGTTCAGGTAAGCGCTTCGCTCTACGGGATCCCGGCCGGTCTCCCATAGCCGGTCCTTCTGGAGATGGGTCACCAGCCCGTTGTAGACGAACCAGTTATACTGGTCACGCGGGAAGTAGCCCGTCACCTCCATGTCGTCGATGAGCAGGCGTGCCGTCGGGTTCGTTGAAGTGTGGACGATCTGGAAGTAGGCCGTAGCGTTGGTGGCCAGGGTCACGGCGTGGTATTTCCATTCATTGGTGGAGGAGTCGAGGCCCGTGGTGTCGTTGGTGTATGCGCGGAGCACGTTCCATACCGGCTCGTTTGTGTTCAGTGCCCACTGGACTTCGTAGGTGCAGGCCGGGCTGTTTGTGGTGAAGCGTGAGGTTCTGAAGACGAGGACGCCGATGCCGTTGGTCATTCCCGCGCTCCTGAGGCGCTGGTTGCCCTGGTTGAAGTTCTCTATGTAAGACCGCGACCGGCTGAGCTCGAGATAGTTGTTTGTGCCGCTGCCGTCGTCGACGAGCCAGGCCTCCCTGGCGCGCCAGAGCTTGCTGGTGTCAGTGAGGGTAACGCCGTGCCACGCGTCGAAATGAACGTTGTCGAGTACGAGGCTGCCGTTGCCCCCGGTCTGTTTTATGCGAACGTATGACACCCGGGTGTTGTCATTCGTGCCCGAATCCCGGATATGGTAGGCAACGCTGTTGTACTTCGTCTGGGTCCGCGCGACGAAAGTCGTACGGGTATTCCAGACGCCCTCCATGGGCAGCGAGAGGCGGTCGTCGTAGTTTGCCGTCTGGACCACGAACGAGATGGGAGTAGCGGTGTAGCCGGGCCGGTTGTAGACGCCGTTTGTCATGGCGAGACCGTTGGTGCAGTACCACCAGCCTCCGGGATTGGTCCACCCGTCGGCAACGTCGTCATCAAACGTCTCGTACATCGCGGGTTGAGGCGCGTTGTAGTTGGGACGGATGGAGAATTCGTCGACCCATACGCGGTTCGCTGAGTCGTCTGCAACTCGCACACGGACATAGACGTTGTTCAGGGCGAGATTTGTGTATTCGTCATATGTCTGCCACGTGTCATTCTGGTTGCTGCTGGGCACATTCCTGGTCTCGATAGTGGTCCAGTCCCCGTCATTATCCGAACCCGTGTTGGACCATTGGACGATAAATTTGTATGGACGATAGTCGGCTATAGTTCTGTAGCGGAAACGAATTCTGCTCACGCCATGGGGCATAAGCGGTGAACGCAGGTAGGCCCCCGTGTAGTCTGCGGGCTTGGCCATCTGTACTTCGTTACCAACTATGGCGTACTTGGCGATCCATTGCTGGTTTGTGTCGAAATTGTTCCAGGTCCCATCGCTCCAGTTGTCGCATTCCTGGAGCTGGCCCCAGCCGCCGGCTACGTACTTTACGGAGACGGAAGCATTCGCCGCGTCTATTCCGAAGGCGCCGTTCTGGGCGGTAAGTCCGGTGCCGTTTTCGTAACATGCATAACGGTTCACTGAATTCCACCATATTTCGTGGTTCACTTTCCCTGCGCCGGCAGTCCAGACCAGCCAATCGATATCGGGAGTGTCCTCTATCGTGCCGCCGTCTGTTCTGAAAGTCTTCACCAGCTGGGGGTCGCCCGGTCCGTTCTTGCGGTAGAGCTGCAACTTGCGTTGGTTCAGATCGGTCTGAATGAGACGAAGCTCATAGTAGTTGTTCGGATCCGTGTAGCGCTGGTAGAGCGAGATATGGCATTCCCCGAATGAGAGCCCGGACTCATTGACGGGCAGTTCCGTCGCGCCGAGCTCGGCTCTCAGCAAGGTGTTGCCCCAGTTGGTGGCCGCCCAGTAGAGGGTTGGATGATGGTTCGTGTTCAGGCAGCGGTATTCGAAGGAGAAGGTTCCAACTCCCTCGGTCTGCGTCTCCTTGATGGGGCGCAGGTAAGGGATCGTGGAGGGGTCGTTTCTCAACTGGCACCCCTTGTCGTTGTTCAGCTGCCAGATAATCTTGGCCTGGTTGATGATCCACCCGTTGCCGCCGTCAACTTCGCCTCCAACGTAGTTGGTGGTGACTGTCCAGTCTACCTGGAAGTTCTCGACGGGCCAGGGAACGTAGTAAGGGGGCTCCGGCAGCGGGGTGGCTAGCGACAGCCAGTGGTCGTCGAAGTCATTTGTCACGATCGGCAGAGAGGATGCGTAGCTCCAGCTCTCCGTGAAGTACTCCTCGTCGGCGTACCATACGTTGAAGTCCTCGAAGACGCAGCGGTGCAGAATGTAGGACCTGTCCTGTTCGTTGAAGCGGAAGACGTATTGCCCCGTGTGCTCGCCCGCGATCTCGAGGGCGTTCGTCGCCCCTTGGCGCATGACGCTGAACATGGGAATGGTTGTCCTTGTCTGGTAGATGTCGGCCCACGTGTCGGCGGCGGACGAGTAGTTGGTGCCCGTGTAGAACGCGAGGCCGCTCAGCGCCATCGTGGGATTGGTTACCGTGGTGTCGCCGAAGTCTATTATGCCCTGCCATACGTAGTCGTCCTGTTGCTCGAGGTCCATGTGCGGCACGGTTCCGGTGACCTGGAGGACATCGAAGTCGGACATATATGGGCGGACGGTGTAGTTGAAGAACCCGCTGACGGGCGGCGTGAAGTAGTGTGTGTTTGTTCCGTGCGCGATGCCGGCCGGCAGGTAGGTGGGGCTGTACCGGTATTCGTCGGACGACGCGTAGCCGTCGAAGAGCGCCTCTATGTAGTACTCCACGAGTGTGTACATCGGGAACGCGGGCATCGGTTCGACCGTCTGGAAGTGATCGTCCGACACCCTGGATATCAGGATGGAATTGGTGAAGGGCCCGCTGCCGCCCGTTCTGTACCAGAGCTTCCCGTAGGTGTTGAAGGCTCGGAACGCGCCTATGGATTCTATCGTGCAGGATACGTGCACGGTTTCGTTGCTTGCCGGGTAGCCGGGATGCGTCATGGGTGAGGTGATGGCCACCATCGCGGGTGGCGGAACGCACTTGATGTCGTCGAGCCCGAGGAGTTGGTCGTTCACGTCGGCACCGGAGTCGCAGGTCTTGAGAATGCGCATGTGGACCTGGTCGGGCAAGTTGACCTCGATGACGACCTCGCTCCAGAGCTCGCTTGAGTAAACGAGGTTGGTGACCACGTTTGTCCAAGGCCCGGTCGGGCTGCCGGAGTATTGAATCGAGTACCAGTTCTGTCCGAAATCCAGATTGCAGGCCTGGAACGAGAATGTACCCACCCCGTAGGCGTACTTCTCCGAAATCAGGGCGGAATTCGTGGTAGTGAGCCATACAGCGCAATCGTAATCCTCCTCCGGGTGTGGCGACTTGGGCATGTCGAACGGGTCATACCACCACTCGTTCATGTTCTCGTAGCCGTCTATGAGTTCCCAGCCACCCCAGGTTGAGTTGCCGCTGGAAGGCGTGTCGTACCAGCCGTGCAAGAAGTCGAATGTCTGGATCTTGCACCAATTGGTGACGGTATACGAGGAAGGCGCATCAGGGCCCGCGACGGGATGGTACATGGTCTCCGTTCGTGTGCTTCGCATGCCTTGGAACTCGCATTCTATGTAGTAATAGACCTGGCCCACGGGCATGCGAGGGATGGAGCTTTCCGTGGAGAAGGTGAGCGCCGCCTCCGTCATGGGTATGGCCGTATACGGGAAGTTCGTGTTATAGGCGTACCAGAGCGTGCAGGTGGGGGCGGTTGCGCTGGCCACAAGTGTTGCGGTCGAGTCTATATCGACGGTCTGGAGTATGCTTGGCACAGGCGGCACGACGTTGGGGGCCGAGAACAGGACGCCGGGCCCTGGTTCGGCGACGACCAGCTCATCGATGCACACTTTCGCGTTCTGATTCGTCAGGCGCAGGACGCGCACGCAGTGGTTATCCCTGTCGGACCGAATGGTTGAGAAGCGCAGGTAATCGGCATTCCTGATAGTCGATACGGTTGCGATGGTCTGCCATGGCCCGGTGACGTTGGGAGCCACCTGTACCGCCAGGTCGGTGGGGTATGCGCCGTTGGTCTCCCAGTTCCTGTAGGAAAAGGCTATCTCGCCCACGCCCGCCGATAGGTACGGGGACCGTATGTACTGAGACCCGGCGTCCTCGTCCATGACGCAGCTTCTGCCGCGCAGCACGTGATCGTCGTCCAGGACCGAGTTCGTTGTCAGGCGGCAGTCGGCTATGATCCAGCCTTCGGCATTGGAGTACGTGCCGAACGTACCGGCGTTGGTCCAGCCGTCGAAGCTCGCGTACTGGCACTTCTGGGCGCTGTAGTCACCGGTGGCCTCGTCGAACGTGAAGAGCAGGTGACCCGTGTTGACTCCGCCCATGGTTATGTTCCCGCCGCTTGTCTCGACCACGCCGAATACCGGCATTGCAGTGTGAGACTGGTCGTCGTCGCCCCATATGGTGCTGCCGCCCGCGTTCGTGCCCTTGAACCTGAATGGCGCGTCGGTGACGCTGTCGGTGCCGAGCGAGACGACGCCCTGCCAGAAGTAGTCGTCGACGCAGTATAGATTGGTGTTGAACGTTCCTATGACGAGAATGTTGCTGTAGTTGGAAAAGTAGACCGGCTGTCTGTAGAGCAGGGGAACAACGGTGTTCGTGGCGTCCGGTGGGTAGTTGGTAGGGCTCATGGCGTCGGTGCCGTCGAACTCGGCGTGGATCCAGTACTGGAGGAAGGTGTCGGACGGTGCCTGCGGGGGAATGGGGTTGACGGTTGTCCAACTATCGCCGCCGCTGGGCTGCATGGCGATCGCGTTCCAATTGCTGGCGCCGAAGACGCGCCAGTAGGACGTGACGGTCATGTTCGCCAGATCGCTGAAGGTGAGAATGTCACACGTGATATCGGCCTCGGTGCTGATCACCGGCACCTGAGGCGAGGTGGCAACGTTCGTGATGATTACGTATGCGGGTGGACGGATCACGGTGAGATCGTCGATGCCGAGGAGCTGTCCATTCGCGCCGCCACCCGAATCGCCGGTTTTGCGGATGCGTACGTAGCAGCTGTCGTAGACGTTGAGGACGACGCTTCGTTGCGACCAGATCTCGGCGGTATACTGCAGGTTGGTGACGGTTGTCCAGGGCGCCCCGCCGGTAAGGGAGTACTCCAGGGCGAAGCTGTTCACTCCCGCGTCCACGTTGTTGAGCCAGAAGGTTATTGTGCCGGCGCCGCCCGGAAGCTGTGGAGTAACGAAGGCCGAGTTGCTGGCGGTCAGCCATACCGCACAATCGTAGTCGTCCCCCGAGTGGCGCGACTCGGGCATATCGAATGGGTCATACCACCACTCGTTCATGTTCTCGTAGCCGTCTATGAGTTTCCAGCTATCCCATGTTGAGTTGCCGCTGGAAGTAGTGTCGAACCAACCGTCCCCATAGAAGAAGGTCTGCGTGTCGTAGGGGCCAACTGCAGCGGCGGCAGGCAGCATTGCCGTCACAGCTATGGCCATGGCAAGTGCAGTCTGTTTACAGCGTGTCATGATGCTCCCGTTCCTGCCCCTATACGGAGCAATAAACCAGCACTTAGCATGCCAGATGTCCTCGCGGCCGTAGCCCCCAACGGCCTTTGTTCAGAGATATGGGAACAATGACGCAAAACGCTTCTTCCCATATCCTTTTGATACTTCAATCGTAACAGAAGCAACCGAAATGCACAAGTTGTTTCGTTGCGGAGTTGTCGTGAATGGCCGCCGGTGTACCTGTCCGGATACACGAACGGCCGCATGCGGCCGTCGGCAAATATGCACACAATAAGCGCAGTATAGACGCAGAGGGAAGGGGGCTGCCTGTCGGAGGACGATTGCGGACGACGGTTACGGAGCACGATTGCAGGCATCCCGATTGTCATCCGTAATCGTCGGTCCATAATCTCTCGCCGGTCCCTTGTCTCTGGTGTCGAACAGCGAGACTTCGCCCGGTTCTGGCATGCTTGTTGCTATTTCACTTGACTGTGAACGGTATTCTGCTGATATGTTCCCACGATCCACGGAGTCAACGATATGAATAGACGGGCCTTCTCCGGATTCACGCTTCTCGAGCTGCTGATGGTTATCACCATCATAGGGATTCTGCTCGCGATCATCATTCCCGTAACGAACGACGCCAGGGAGCGTGCGCGGTCGGCGAAGTGCGTGGCGAACCTGAAGCAGCTCCACACGGCGGTGCTGAACTACTACGCCGACAAAAGTGGAATCCCGGCCGCCTGCAGCACAGAGCGCCAGCGCTTCACGCTGGACGCGAACGGGAACGAACAGCCGGACGGCTGGGCGCAGAGCACGACCGGCTGGGTCGATTGGTGCTGGTATGACACGGCCTCGGCATCGAACGACACGGGAACGTCCATGCAGCACGGCGACTTGAGGACATACTGGTACGGGCCGAAGGCCAGCACATGCATCACGAACGGTACCCTCTACGGCTACGCCAGGGGCGAGGACATATATGTCTGTCCCTCTTTCCAGAGCAAGTACCGCGGACCGGACGGCGAGAAGGCTTTTCGAAGCTACGTGATGAACTCGGACCACGGTGGCAAGATTCAGACCGAGGAGGCCTACCGGAGGATCCTGTTCGCGGACGGCGCGTACCACGAGGACTACGAGGGCAGCCAGGAGGCCAAGTACGGGCTCCGGAACACCTCCCAGGATAAGAAAATCGACGGGGACGGGGGGCGGCGCTGGTGGACCGCGATGGACGGGATGCTCGCGGGGTGGAAAGTACCGAGCCAGAGCTATCCAAAGGAGCGCGTGGGCTCGGATCATCACGGCAAGGGCACGGTCGTCTTCCTCGACGGCCACTGCGAGAAGGTCCGGTTCTCGGACACCACGGACGTGTGTACGGGCAACTGGGGCGAGTATTGATCGCAGATGCGCGACCTTGGCTTGGCTAGCCGTAGCCTTCCGGCGAAACTGCGCGGCCTTGGAAGACCGCGCTACGGCGGAAATGTAGAACGGCCTTCCAAGGCCGTTCAGTACTCGGTGAGACCGCGCTACTCGTAAGGCAGAAAAAAGCGGCATGAGGCTTTGCCCCATGCCGCTTTTCGTCTTCGTTGTTTCCTACCAGACGTTTATCGCGTTCGGCCGGTAGAAGACCTTGCCCGCCGGCGGCGCCGTGTCCCACCACTCGTTGGTTCCGTCCGATTCCCTGGGCTTGGTGGAATAGAGCTGCCAGCCCGCCCCTGTCGTCAGATTCGTCGAGCGGTAGATCCTGAAGTCGGTCGTGGCTCCGTTCGTGGTGCCGTAGAAGACCACCAGGTTCGAGCCCGGCGTCTGCTGCAGGTCGATCACGTGGAAGTACGAGGCGCCGTTTGTGGGGTCGGTGCCCGCGATGTACTCCTGCCAGGTCAGCATGCCGTCGTCGTCCTGGTCGAGTATATCGTCCGCCTCGCAGTCCGTGAGGCCGTGGCCCTGCAGCCATGTATACGGCGTTCCGTTGGTAGTGTTCGTGCCCCCAACGGTGAAGGTGGCCACGACGGCGCGCGGTTCATCCATGAAGATGCTGATCTGGTTGCCGCTGACGACCGTATCGTTGGTGTTCGTGCCCGTCCAGCCCACGAAGCTGGCACCCGAATCGGGCGTGGCCGTCAGAAGCACGTACTCGTTGGCATTCTGCCAGGTCTCACCGGCCGGATCCACGGTGCCGTCGTTTATGGCGGCAGTGCTCAGCTTGTAGCGTGTCTGCCAGTTCCAGGTCACGGTGGTGTCGTCGGTCAGGACGAACAGCCCCGTGTTGGTCGTTGATCCGCTGGAAGGCACGGACCCGCTCCCGGTCCAGCCCAGGCAGTACTGCTGGGTGTTCGCCGTGATGATAGACTGCTCAACCGTGCAGTTGGTGACCGTGCCGTCCGCGAGGCCCGAGATCGTTCCAACCGGCGGCGTCGGGTTCCCGTAGGCGGAACTGACTGTCAGATCCCAGTTCGAGCCGTTCGGGGTATAGATGAAGTTCGCCACCAGATTCGTGTTTGCGTCGTTCATCGTCTGGGTGATCTGGTTGCTCAGTATTACCGAATTGTTGGTGTCGCCGCTCCAGTGGCTGAACGACCATGTGCCGGGCGATGCTGCCGACGGCGTGGCGACCACCACCACGTTGGATCCCGAGTCGTGCCAGGACTTGCTGGGCGAGACCGGAATGTTCAGGTTGCCTTCCGTACCGGTGTAGGCGCCGTGCTGGCTCCTGGTATAGGCCGTCAGGCTATACTCCGTGTGCCAGAGCCAGTTATGCATTGTGTCGCCTCTGATCGTGAAGGAGCTGTTGACGACGGAAGCGCCCTGACTCTCCCCGGACTGCGTATTGGCGCCGGTCCGCCACCATGCGCATGAATGCCGTTCGGTCGAGGAGCTCAGGGGATTCGAGTCGGTGCTCTGCAGGTTGACCTGTACGCCGTAGACGTACTGTGTGGAATAGACGCCGTTGGTCGGATTGTTTGCACAGGGCAGGCTCGACCCATCCGTTTGTACAGTGAGCAATTGCGGTTGGGGCTCGGCCGTAACGGTTATGGTGTGGTTCGAAGCTGGGGGATCGATACTCCAACTTTTACCAATCCAAGGGTGGAATGTCAGCGGCACGCCGTCGTACCAGACACCCGTTATGTTGTAGGCGAAGCGGTCTGGATAGGGCCGTACACCGACAGGGAACGACAGGTCGCTCGTGGCGTATGGAGTGGATGCGTCGGCCGTGCTTTCGAATACGTCGGCCACCACCACGCGTGCGCCTCCGTCTGGCTCTACCGTGATGGCGATATTGTAGTACACCTCGCCCAGAGGGTTCGTGATCACCGTCTGGAAGTCATCGAACTTGCCGGTACCCGAGAAGCCAATGCCGGAGATCTTGTGAGCCGTGTTGGTGGCGTGCTCGTAGCTTCCCACTTGGAGCCATGGTCCGGGCGTGTTGGTGGGATCGCCGCGGATGGTGGAGCCGTACGTGAAGTTCATGGGCTGATTGTCCAGGAACACCTGGAACCACTCCTGGCCGGCCATTTCCCCCAGCCTGAGGTCAACTGTGAGCCTGACCCACTGGCTCGTACCAATCTGATAGCTAGCCGCTTGTACCCATCCGGTCTCCAAGGCGCTGCTCTTGTAATAGGTGGCATACACTACAAGGTAGCCGTTGCTGTTGAAGTAGAAAGCGGTCCGCATTGCATTGGTGGGAACGTCCGGAGGGTCTTCCTCCTCCCAGCGCTTCGGCTGCACCATCATGTCGACGTAGAAGTCGTCCACGGTATTGATGCAGAGGTTGGTTCCGGAACCGTCCAGGATGAGCATCTTGTCATGTGTGAAGATGTTCGTACTAAGCGGTAGGGCGCCGAGGTAGGAATCATACATATCCGCGGGGTTTGTGACCACTGTAAGGACGTTAGTATCGTCGGCGTACCAGCCGTCGACGCCTACGATAGTGGTGGGGGGGGACGCGTAATTCTCGAAAGAGTTGGTGAACGGGATAGTGTTCGTGATGTTTGCGGCTGCCAACCCGGGCACCAGTAGTCCCGCCAGGATGGCCAAGGCAACGGCTGCATGCTTGGCTTTGTAAGTACTCACAATAAGGCGCCCCTCTCTATAATATACGCGCACAAGCAACCGAGATGCCTCCAGAGCACCATCGACAAGCACGTGCGTTGCGTTGAGTCGATTAACCCTGAACTATCTATAATAAAGATACCGAAAATGGGGGTCCGCGTCAACGCAAAAAACGATTGCCGCGAAAGACAGATATTAAACACATTTTGCGTTGATATGTTCTGGCGATGGGTCTATATTTTTGACGAACCGTTAACGGGACGGTTGCCTTCAGGAATCCGATAAGAGGGGCCGGTATCATGGATATCAAGTCACGTTCTCTTCCCAGTCTGAGTTTGTACATGTGTCTTGCCGCCATCGTTCTCTGCTTCGCAGCCCGGACAGATGCGCAGGTTCGGCGTCCGGCCGTGGGCAGGGCAGCGGCGCCGAAGGTCGAGCCCAACACCATACACATAAGGAAGTTCACGGGCCTGGGCAGCAAGGGCAAGGTCAGGACTCCGGTATTTCGGGCGAGCTCGTCGCGGGCCGCACTCAATCCGCCGGGCGACTGGATCCAGATCACGACGGAGTACAGCACGTCCAAGGACTGGACGGACGAACTGGTGTTCCACTACTACGTGATGACCGAAACGAAGATCAAGGGCGAGACGGTCTACAGCTTCTTCAGGGCCACGGTAAGGTACGGCGATGTCGAACGGTCCACGCGCCACATCAGCACGGTGTTCCTGCGGCCCAACACGGTGAAGCGTTTCGGGGAGCCCATAGGCATAGGTGTTGAGATAGTGTACGGAGGCCAGGTGGCTGCCAAGAAGGAGGAGGTCCTCCGTTCGGGCGGTCTTCCCGAGGGCGATTGGTGGAAGAACCCGAAGGTGACGGACAACCCCAAGGTGAAGTCGCGGGGCGGCTATCTCCTGAACAGGTCGGAGACGCCGTTTGCCCTGGTGAACATAGACGACCACGAGGCGATAAGGTAGGCCCGGGCCGACGACGGCCGAGGGCAGTGGAAGAACAAGAGAGTCAATGCTCAAGACTGACCGCATCCTGACGCTCGACATAGGGGCGAGCAAGATCGTGATGGCCGAGTTCTCGGCCGCGAAGTCCGGTGCACCCGAGCTCATCAGGTACGGAGTCGGACGGCTCGACATCGAGCCGGACAGCGACGAGGACCCGTCCGCCTACATAGTGATGGGCATGCGCAGCGTGATGGCCGAACGCGGCATGAAGCCCGCGCCGCTCCTGATGACGATTTCCGGCCAGTCGGTGTTCCCGCGTTACGTCAAGCTGCCCCCGGTCACCCGCGACAAGGTGGTGCAGATCATCCAGTACGAAGCCGAGCAGAACGTGCCTTTCCCGATCCACGAGGTGGTGTGGGATTACCAGCTCATAGAGTCGGACGCCGCGGAGGGCGAGCTAAACGTGATGCTGGTGGCGGTGAAGACGGACATGGTGGAGCGGCTGGCGGACTGCGTGCTGGCGGCGGGGCTCGAGCCGGAAATCGTGGACGTGTCGCCCATGGCTCTCTACAACTGCGTCCGCTTCAACTACCCGGATACGGAGGGGTGCACGCTCCTGCTGGATATCGGGGCGCGGTCGTCGAATCTCATATTCATGGAGGACCGGCGCATATTCAGCCGGAGCATCCCGGTTGCCGGCAACGCGGTGACGCAGGAGGTGGCAAGGCAGTTCGATGTTCCCTTCGCGGAGGCCGAGCAGCTCAAGCTCACGCACGGCTTCGTCGCGTTCGGCGGGGTGTACGCGGGGCCGGAGAGCGACACGGCGGACCGGGTCTCCAAGATCGTGAGGAACGTGATTACCCGGTTGCATGCCGAGGTGAACAGGTCGATCAATTTCTACCGCAGCCAGCAGGGCGGGTCGGCACCCTCGCTCGTGTTGCTTACCGGTGGCGCGTCGATAACGCCGCACATAGACACCTTCTTTCGCGAGAAGCTCAAGGTGGAAGTCGCCTACCTGAACCCGTTTGTGAACGTGTCCGTGAACCCCGGGGTTGACACCGAGAAAATCACCGAGGACCTGCACATGCTCGGCGAGGTCACGGGTCTCGCGCTGCGCAGCTCGTTGTCGTGCCCGGTCGAGATGAACCTGATGCCGCCGGACCTCGTTGCGAAGAAGGTCTTCCGGAAGCGGGTTCCGTTCTTTGGGCTGGCGGCGGTGGGGCTGGTGCTGGCAATGCTCTGCTGGTGGGTCTATTTCTACCGTATGAAGGACATGCTCAACAACCGGGCGCAGAGCGTTGACCGGAAGATCGCGAAGCTGGAGACCATCACGCGCAGGCTGAAGGTCGCCCGCGCGGAGAAGGTGGCCGTGAAGGCGAAGGCCGACCAGATCGCGGGGGTCGTGGATTCCAGGACCCGGTGGATCCAGATGATACAGGACATTCGCGGGGCGACGCTGGACGGCATGTGGCTCGTTGCCGTCAAGCCGATGGAAAACAAGGGCAGGGTCGTCTCTGTTGAGGTGACGGGGAAGGCTTTTCGGGACAGGCTCCGGGCGCTGGAGGATGGGGAGGACGATGCCGGGACCCCGATTGAGCGTTTCAGGAACAAGCTCATCGAGTCGGACCACTTCACGGACAAGACGGTTATTGACTGGGAACCCCCGGTAGCCGCCGACGACTACCTGAAGGAATTTCGAATCAAGGCGATATTGGCGAAGCCGATTCTCGTCGACTAGCTGTTACATGAAAATAACCAGGGACATGCTGTTTGCCGCGGGGACGGTGGTGGCGGTCGCGATCGCCTTTGTGGCGGCCGTACTGTTGTTCGGAGGGATAAGCAAGTTCAGCAGTGCCGAGAAGAAGCTGAAGACATCCATCAAGCGTCTCAGCCAGCTCTACGCCGAGGACCCGTTCCCGTCGGACGAGAACGTGGAGCGCGAACGGCAGAACGAGGAGAGGCTGAATGAGTGGTACGGCAAGTTGATCACCTCCCTGCGCGAAGGCGAGATTGCCCCGGATCCCGCTGACAAGAGTCCGTCCCGCTTCATGGAACTGTACGGCGAGACGACCAGCCTGCTCAGGAAAGAGGCCGGCGAAGCGGGGGTCGACCTGCCGAAGCCGGTGGAGGAGTTCGCCTTCGGGTTCGACAAGTACCACGGGGGCGACCAGCCGCCGCCTGACGACGTACCCACCCTCACGCAGCAGCTGAAGATCATCAGCATGCTTTGTCGTTTCCTTATAGAAGAGGACGTGGACTCCATTACGCGCATCGAGCGCGAGGCGCTCGACGCGAAAGCTACGGTTATGCCGCGGAGAGCGCCGCGTCCGCGCGGCGGGTTGGTGGGGCCCAGGACCGGGCCGCGCCGGCCGAGTAGCAGCGCCAGGCCAAAGAAGCCCAAGTCGACCGGCAATGCGGCGCCGAAGAAGCCGGCCCCGATTGGACCGCTTTACGCGAAACAGCATTTCGTGCTCGAGTTCAAGGCGCGGGAGAGGCCCGTGCTCGGCGTTCTCAATCGGCTGGCGAAGAACGAGGCGTTCACGGTTGTTACCAGCGTGACGATGACGAGGCCGGACGAAGACATCCTCACGGCCGAGGATACGCTCCGGCATGCGGGGGTGGGTAGCATTCCGCTGGCGGACATGCAGGGGGACGACTACCCGTCCAGTGTCGAGCGAATGGTGTGCGGGGCGGACATAGAGAAGCCGATGATGGTGACGATCAAGCTGAACGTCTACAACTTCGTGGGAGAATAACCGCAATGGGCGCGCTGAAGAAGATATGGGATGCCGTGACGTCACACTACGAAAAGGCCATAGCGTTTGTCGTGCTCGTGGGCCTGCTCGGCTCCCTCGTGTACCTGGCCGTCCAGGTCAGCCTGATCCGGAAGAAGGACAGGCGGTGGCAGGAGCAGGTGAACGATATGCGGCCGAAGCACCCCGAGGCCGAGCTCGTGGATGAGGAATCCTACGCGATGGCCTTCCGGGATATCCGCAGCCCTTCGTTGCTCGAGATGGCGGGGTGGACGAACAATATGTTGATGGTTCCCGAAACGAGGGCGTGGTGCGTGGATTGCAAGAACCCGATGCCCATGCTGGTTGCCAGGTCGGCGGGACCTTGTCCGTTCTGCGGCCACAAGCACGTTGACAAGAAGCTGCGCGAGGACTTCGACGGGGACGGGGACGGGATGTGGGACAGCTGGGAAAAGAAGTTCGGCCTGAACCCGGGCGACGCGGGCGACGCGGGCGAGGACAAGGACAGGGACCTCTTCACCAACCTCGAGGAGTTCAACAGCGATCCGCGCACGGACCCGTCGGACCCGAAGTCGTACCCGCCGCTCGAGGCCAAGCTCTATGTCACCAACATTACCGCCGACCCGTTCAAGCTCAGGTTCAAGAGCGTCCTCAAGATGCCGCCGCGCGCCGTGGTGATGACGCCGGCCGGGGACGTGCACAGGCTGCCGGCAGGCGGCACGATACGCGTCGACAAGGGCACGAAGCTCGTGCTGCCGGACGAGGACAAGACGGAGATCAAGTACCCGGAGGCGGGCAGCATCAAGGCAATGGGCGGGACGCGGCTCTCGTTCGTGGGCGGCGAAACCAACACTCTCGCCACGCTGGACATGCCGGTCAAAGCCGTCGTGGTTCTCCCGGTGGCGTCGGTGCTTGAAGAACGCGGCAGGATGGGGAAAATCACCAGGACGCCCCTTCCCGCAGGCTGCCGGATCAGCTGTACGGCGCAGCAGTTTACCCTCAACCTGCAGGGCGACCGGGGCACGTACTTCAAGCTCCTGGGGGAGAGCGTGCTTGGCTTCAGGCTGCGCGAATACGAGAAAAAGACGGAGATGCGCGATGTCAAGTGGTCCCGTACCCCCAAGGAAATAGACGTCTCCGAACTGACCCTCGAAAGAGGGAAAAAGCGGATAGTTCTGGTCAAGGACGAAGACGTCATGTACAGTGAGTACACAGTGTTTTTCCTCTTCAAACTGGACGGGAGCGAACACGAAAAGAAGGTGGGCGACGTGTTCAGTTTGAAGGAGAATGAATACAGGCTTATTAGTGTTGACAGCGATTTGAAAACTGTGGTAGTACAACGGCTCCACGATAAGAAGGATTTTGTTATCCACAGAATCCCCCACGCACCGACGAAGTAAAGCCGTTTGGTCCCGGCCCCGACGAGTGGAGAGGCAGCTTATATTAGGGAGACGTTTCCCAATGACGAGAAGACACGCATGGCGCCTTTACCTGGCCTTGGTTGTTTCGATTCCTGTTCAGGTTCTATGCGCGGCAGACAACAAGGACGCTGATGCGCTTCTGGCCGCCGAGGAACTCCTCGCCGAACAGATGCTCGACGACAAGGTCCCGGAAAAGAAGCCCGAAGGAAAGTCCGAAGAAGAGACCGAAGAGAGAACAGGCGAAGCAGCCGAAGCGGTCACGCCGCCGATAGAGGAAGCGGCTGTCGAGCCGCCGGCGGAGGAAGTGCCGCCGGTTGAGGAAGTGCCGCCGGTTGAGGAAGTGCCGCCGGTTGAGGAAGTGCCGCCGGTTGAGGAAGTGCCGCCGGTTGAGGAAGCCGTCGAGCCGCCTATCGAGGAGACCGTGCCTCCGACGGCCGTGACGACGAACAAGACCGTCGAGGATCTCGCGGCCGAAGCGCTGGCCGATGCCGTCGGGGAGGCGGAGAAGGAACCGGCCGAGGTCGCGACAGTCGAAGAGAAGGGTGTACCCGCGCCCCCGGCCGAGGAAGCCGTCGAGCCACCCATCGAGGAAGCGGTTCCTCCCGCCGAGGAAGTTGAGCCGCCGGTCGAAGAAGCACCTCCTCCCGCCGAGGCAGTCGAGCCTCCCATCGAGGAAGCTCCGCCTCCCGAGAAGAATAAAGACGATGTGGCCATAGACAACGTGGTGGCCGAGCTTCTGGAAGAGAAGAAGCCGCCCGTCGAGGAAGTGCCGCCCCCGGCGGAAGAGGTCCCGCCTCCGGTCGAGGAAGTTCCTCCTCCCGTCGAGGAGAAGGTCGAGCCGCCGGTAGAAGTCGCGGCGCCGCCTGTCGAGGAAGCGCCTCCCGCCGAGGTGGAAGATCTCGACGCCGTCGTGGAGAAGGCGATCAAGGATGCGTCTGCCGCGGGTGTTCCCGGGAAGCCTCCGGTCGCGGCTCCGCCTGCCAAAGTTCCCGAGGAGCTCGAGGAGGTCATAGAAGAGCCTCCGCCTCCGCCCGCGGAGGTGGAGAAGGTGGCTGTGGCCCCCCCCGTTGAGGAAGCGCCGCCTCCGGTCGAGGAAGTAGCGCCTCCAGTCGAAGAGAAGGTCGAGCCTCCGGTGGAAGAAGTGCCTCCGCCGGTCGAGGAAGTCCCGCCTCCGGTGGAGGAAGTAGTTCCTCCTGTTGAGGAAGCGCCTCCCCCGGTGGAGGAGAAGAAAGACGTGGTTGTGGACAACGTTGTGGCCGAGCTCCTGGAAGCGGCTGAGGCGCCGCCCGCCGAAGAGGCTCCACCACCACCGGAAAAGGTTGCCGTCGAGCCGCCTCCGCCGCCCGCCGAAGAGCCCCCCGCCGAGGCGCCTCCGGCCGAAGTGGCCGTGCCGGTGGACGATATAGTAGCCGAACTGCTCGATGAAACCAAGAAGCCGCCGGCCGAGGCCCCGCCTCCGCCGGAGATGCTACCACCCGCGGAAGTCCCGCCGGAGAGAGTGCCGGCCGAGGTGCCGCCGGCGGAGGTAGTGCAGCCTGCCGCGGTTGTCCAGCCGAAGAAGGTGCAGATACCGAGGGACTCGAGGGAGGCCGCGATCTTCTTTGCGGCGGGCGAGGAAGCGCTCCTGCGCAAGGCCTACGAGCAGCACGCCGAGCAGACGCTCGTCGAAGCACAGAAGGCGCTCGAGGGGCGGAAGCTCGTGGATGCAATGCGATTGTTCAAGGAGGCCGTCGAGGCATTCAGGAGGGTAGGCGATCGTCCCGAGAAGAGGCACCTGCTGGAACTGGCGAAGAAGGGCCTGGTGGAGGCCACTTACCAGCGCGCCGTATTCCTTACCAAGCACGGCGACCTGAAACCCGCCGAACAGCTCGCCCGTCGTGCGAGCGTGGAAGGCCATCCCATGGCCCCGATACTCCTGGCGGACATCGAGGCGCTGAAGAAAGCGCCCCCGCTGATTCCGCCGCGGGAGCGGGTGCGCTGGCAGCAGGGGGATTACAAGCAGTACAGGCGCGACCTGATGAAGCTGTTGCTTCGCGGGCGCGAGTATTTCGCATCGGGCGAGCTGGACAGGGCCAACGAGTCGATAGAGGCGGTCCTGAAGCTCGATCCGTACAACACCGAGGCCATGCGAATGCGGCGCAAGATCATGCAGCGCCGGCTCGACCTCGCGAACATGGAGCTGGAGGCGACACGTAAGGGGATGGTGGCGGACGTGCGCCGCACGTGGAATCCGCGCGACTACGCGAACATCCACGACACGATGAAATCGAAGACGCCGGTGGAGCGTCGACCCCGGCCGCACGACGACGAGGTCCGCATGCTCGAGGTGGTCAAGAAGATGAAGGGCATCAAGATCCCGGAGCTTGATTTCAGGCAGGCGAATATCCAGGACGTGATAGAGTTGCTTCAGGATGCCAGTATCGAGTTCGACCCGGAGCCCGACCCGGAGAAGCGTACGGGCGTGAACATGATTCTCCATCTCGGCGCCGGCCAGGCGCCGGTTCCCGGCGTTGCGGAGGCCGGGGAAGGCGGGTTCGAGGAGGAATTCCTCGATCAGGGCGCGCAGCAGGATCAGGGCGTCCAGGTGCCGCTTATCACCTTCAAGGCGAACTTCATATCCCTGTTCGAGGCCTTGAATATCGTGACGAAGGTGGCCAACCTGAAGTACCGCATACAGGGCAACGTGGTTATTATCGTTCCCAAGAACGCGCCGGATGACGATATCATAGTCCGCATGTACGACGTGAAACCGTCCTTCCTGGAAAGAATACCCACGATGGATATCCCGGGTCTCGCCGGCGGGGCCGGCGGCGGCGGCGGGGCCTTCGGCGGCGGCGAGGAGCTCGTTCCCGGCGGCCTTGGGGGCCGGCAGGATCCGAAGCCGTTCTTCGAATCGATGGGAGTGAAGTGGCCCACCGGCTCGTCGATCCGCCATATCCCGGCCATCGGCAAGCTGGTGGTGGCGAACACGCCGAACAACCTTGCGACGTTCGAGAAGATACTTGAGGTGCTCGACGTGGTGCCGAGCCAGATCGAGATCGAGGCGCGCTTCGTTGAGGTCAGGCAGACCGACCTGGATTCACTTGGGTTCGAGTGGCTGCTGACGGATGACTGGGAGATAGCGACGCAGAAAGGCGCTTCCGGCCCGCATGTCTCAAGGCCCAGGATACAGATGGAGCGGAACGGTGCCGAGGGCGGCTTCACGAAGATTAACCGGTACTTCCCGCAGCTCACCGGCGGCGAGGCGGTTGCCGATGATTTCCTGAGCATTGCCAGCGTTCTGACTAACCCGGAGCTGAAACTGGTGCTGCACCTGCTCCAGCGGCAGGGTAACACGGACCTGCTTTCGGCACCGAAGGTTACGACGAAGTCGGGGTCCGAAGCCGTGATCAAGGTTGTGACCGAGTACATCTATCCGACCGAGTTTACGGTTACCGGTATTGCCGGGAACGACGCCGCGGGCGGCGCCGGGGGTGCACTGGTGGGCGCCGTCGTTGAGCCGAGCGGCTTCGAAATGCGGGAAGTGGGCGTTATCCTCGAGGTGGCTCCCGACGTGAGTCCGGAGGGCCAGATGATTGATTTGACAATGACCCCCCAGGTTGTTTCCGAGCCGATCTGGAAGAACTACGGTTCGAGCTATACGGATGCCGATGGCAACCTTCAGCAGCTGAACATGGAGCAGCCTTTCTTCCACGCGCGGACGGTTTCCACCAGCATATCCATCTATAACGGCGCGACCGTTGTGATGGGTGGGATGATTACCGAGAAGCGCACGGATGTGGATGACAAGATCCCCTTCGTGGGGGATATTCCGTTGATCGGGCGCATCTTCCGTAGCCGCTACGAGAAGAGCGAGAAGAACAACCTTCTCATCTTCGTGACGGCGCGCCTGGTCGACCCGGCAGGCCGTGAGATCAAGAGAGCCACGGATACCCGGAGCATCCGTGACGCCCTGCTTGGGAACATGGCCGGCGGGACGGGGAGCACTTCGGGGCAACCCAACATAATGGAAGAATTGGCCCCCTAGGCTGGCTTCGCATGGCCTCCAGGAATCTGATTCTCGTTGACGGCATGGGTCTCTTGTACCGTGCCTTCTATGCCATTCGCGACCTCTCAACGAAGTCCGGTCGGCCCACCAACGCGGTGTACGGCTTCATCCGGATGCTTCGGCAGGCCGCGAACACGTGGGATGCCACGCACTGGGCGGTGGTATTCGACGGCGGGCTGCCCGAGGCGCGGCTGGAGCTCTACGAGGACTACAAGGCGCAACGGGCCCCGATGCCCGATCCGCTGCGCGACCAGGTGGACGATGCGGAACGGTATCTCGAGCTTGCCGACGTATGCATGTTGAGGATGGAGGGACAGGAAGCCGACGACGTTATGGCCTCGCTGGCGGCATGGGCCGAGCCGGAGGCCGACCGGGTCGTGATTGCGACGAGCGACAAGGACATGTTCCAGGTGGTCAACGAGAAGATCCACGTTGTTCCGGGCTCGGGCAAGAAGCCTGCCATGGGGCCGGAGCAAATCCGCGAAAAGACAGGTGTCCCGCCGGAGCAGGTGGTGGAGTGGCTGGCCTTGACCGGAGATGCCGTCGATAACATCCCCGGGGTGCCGGGCGTGGGCGCGAAGACAGCCGCGAAGCTGCTGCGCGAGTACGGCGGGCTCGACGGGATGTGGGAGAACCTGTCGGGCATCAGCCGCGAGAAGCTGAGGAAGTCGCTGGAGGACAACCGGGATACGGTGATGAAGAACGTCGAAATGGTGACCCTCAGCCGGGACCTCGACTGCGGGGTGGACTGGGACGACCTGCTGTTCAGGAAGCCGGACCCCGGCCGGCTGCTGCCGTTTTTCGAGGAGCTGGAGTTCGAGAAGATGGCCGATGAGCTGCGGGCAGGGGACCTGCTTCTTTGAGTTTTTGGCCTTGACGGCTACGGCACAAACGCATAGGATTCAATGTATCTTTTTCCAGGGAAGTCTTTCTTCCTGTTTTCTCACTTACCGTTCCCAACTCCTTTGTTTTGATTTCAATTTCGTTTTGACCGGTCACCCTGTTGGTTGCAAGCCGGTTTCGATGACTCGACGGGCCCGATGGTAAGAATCGCTATTACCGGCGGCATAGCGTGCGGGAAGAGCCTGGTTGCTTCATTCCTGGCTGAAGAAGGTGTTCCCGTTCGCGAGGCCGACGAGTTGGCACACGAGTTAATGGTCACGGGCACGCCGGTGTTCGAGGAGATAGTGAAGGCGTTTGGCGGTGGGATTCTCGGCGATGACGGAGCCATTGACAGGGCGGCACTTGGAAAGAAGGTGTTTTCCGATGCTGACCAGCTTGCGCGGCTGAATGCGATCACGCATGCCCCGATCGAGCGTGCCTGGGAGGACTGGTTGTCCGATCGGCGCGCGGAAGGCGCGCAGGCTGCCGCGGTCGTGGTGCCGCTCCTTTATGAAACCGGCCGGGAGAAGGATTGGGATTTCGTGATCTGTGTATCGGCGTACGAGTCCCTGCAACTGGAAAGGCTGCTGGCGAGAGGACTCGTGGAAGAGGACGCCGTGAAGAGGATGGAGGCACAGGGCCCGATAACCGGGAAGATGGCATGGGCGGACTACGTGGTTGTCAACAACGGCACCACGGAGACTGCCAGGGAACAGGCCATCCGGGTACTTCGGGATATGTTGGAGAAGTAGACCATGGGAGTAAGAAAAAACAACTCGAAACGAACCAGGTCGGGACGAGGGCGGTCCAACCAACGCAGGCACAGGGACCGGGACTCAAGCGTTGCCGGCATGATGCACTCGGTCGGCAACGGCGGCGCATGGACCGGCAGTGACGCCAAGACCGTTGACCGCCAGGCCGCGGTCGACACCAGCGGTCCGCCGCCGGGCGATCTGAGCCTGTACGACCTGCAGAACAAGTCGGTCCCGGAGCTGCACAAGATGGCCGACGAAATGGGCCTGGTGGATCTGGGCGCGCTGCGGAGCCACGATCTAATCTTCGAGATACTGAAGGCGCATGCCGCCAGGGCAGGCGCCATGTTCAGCAAGGGCATCCTGGAGATACTTCCGGACGGGTTTGGCTTCCTGCGCTCCCCCTACAGCAATTACCTGCCCTGCCCGGAAGATGTCTACGTTTCGCCCTCGCAGATCAGGCGCTTCGCGCTGCGGACCGGCGACCTGGTGGAAGGCGAGATCCGCGAGCCAAAGGACAAGGAGCGCTTCTTTGCGCTTCTCAGGGTGAACAAGGTCAACGGCAGCGATCCCGAGAAATCCCGGGGCAAGGTTCCGTTCGAGAACCTGACGCCGCTGTTCCCCGACAAGAGGATCAGCCTCGAGAACGGGCCGGAAGAGACCGCGATGCGCGTGATGGATATCTTCACGCCGATCGGCATGGGGCAGAGGGGGCTGATAGTCGCGGCGCCGCGGACCGGCAAGACGGTGTTGCTGCAGAAGATCGCGAACAGCATCTCCGCCAACCACCCGGACGCCTACCTGATAATACTGCTGATCGACGAGCGCCCGGAGGAAGTGACCGACATGATCCGCAACACGGCGGCCCACGTGCTTAGTTCCACTTTTGACGAGGCGCCGGAGCGGCACGTGCAGGTCGCGGAGCTGGTCATCGAGATGTCGAAGCGGATGGTAGAGTGCGGCAGGGACGTGGTGATACTGCTGGACAGCATCACGAGGCTGGCGCGGGCATACAACACCCTTCAGCCGCACAGCGGGAAGATACTATCGGGCGGAATCGATGCCAACGCGCTGCACAAGCCCAAGCGCTTCTTCGGGGCCGCGCGGAACATCGAGAACGGCGGCAGCCTGACGATTGTCGCGACGGCGTTGGTGGAAACGGGCAGCCGTATGGACGACGTCATCTTCGAGGAGTTCAAGGGCACCGGGAACATGGAGCTGTGCCTTGACCGGTCGCTCGTCGATAAGCGGGTGTTCCCCGCCATCAACGTGGAGAAGTCCGGCACGAGGAAGGAGGAACTGCTGCTCCACCCGGACGAGCTGAGCCGTGTCTGGGTACTGCGCAGGGCCGTCAACGGCGTTCCGGCGGTCGAAGCCATGGAAATGATAGTCAAGAGACTGAAGAAGACGAAGAGCAACGCCGAGTTCCTGATGTCGATGAAGGAATAGGTTCGGCGATCGCGAAAGGGCTGACAGGAAATGAAGGTGAGCGTGGAGGACGCGGGTCCCTGCAGGAAGGTGTTGTTCGTGGACGCCCCGGCCGAGGCCGTGGCGGATGAATACGAGAAGGTCGTTGGCGCCTACGCCAAGCAGGCGCGGATCCCGGGTTTCCGCAAGGGGAAGGCGCCGGCGAACGTGGTCGAGAGCAAGTACCGCAAGGGTATAATCGAAGATGCGAAGGAACGGCTGGTGCCGATTCTGTACAGGGAGGCAATCGAGAAGGAGGGGATAAGCCCTGTGGCGGTGGTTGACGTCAAGGACGTGAAGCTGGCGCGCGAAAACGGCATGTCGTTCAAGGTTACCTTCGACGTCGCGCCCGAGTTCAAGCTGCCGAAGTACAAGAAAATCGTGCTTAAGCGTGAGAAGACAGCCGTCGATGACAAGAAAGTGGACGACGCGTTCACGGACCTGTTGGATAGGTGCGCCAGTTTCGAGGGGGTAGATGGCGAGCCGGCCGCCAAGGGCGACCTGGTGAACATAGACTACAGCGGCGTGAGCGAGGGCCGTTCCGTTGGGGAGTTCGCATCGGACTGCAGCGGGCTCGGGGAAGGCAAGGATTTCATGGCCCTGGTGGGAGAGCCCGAGTTCCTGCCGGGCATGGCGGCCCACCTGGAGGGGATGTCCGTGGGGGAGGAGAAGGAAGTCGAGGTGGACTTCCCGGCGGATTTCCGCGTGCCGGCGGTTGCCGGGAAGAAGGCCGTCTATACCGTGAAGGTGAACGGGGTGCGGCGGAAAGTGCTGCCGGAGATCGACGAGGCGTTCCTGAAGCAGTTCGAGGTCGGTACGGAGGGTGAGCTGCGGACCAAGATCAGGAGCGACCTGGAGGAGGCGGCCGAGGAGCGTGAGAAAGATCGGCTGAGGGGCGAGATCGGCAGCTTCCTGCTCGGCAAGGTGAATTTCGATCTGCCGGAGTCGGTTGTGGAACATGAGAAGAACATGGCTGTCCGGAGCATCGTCAGCCGTAGCGCGATGAGCGGGGCGACCAGGGAGCAGATAGAGGAGCGCAGGGACGATATCCTGGATGCCGCGACTCGTTCCTCGACGGAGCGGGTCAAGCTGTCCTATATTCTGGGACGTATTGCGGACGCCGAGGATATACGCGTCGAGGACTCCGAGATGGATGAGCGTATCAGGGACCTCGCGCCGCGGTACCAGATGACCCCCGAACGGCTTCGGACGGACCTCGAAAAGAAGGGCTCGCTGGAATCCTTTAGGGACGACGTGCGAGCGGAGAAGACTCTGGATTTCCTGTTGGGCAATGCGAAGATAAAGGGCTAGCGTATCGTGTCTCGGGTGTCGCGTGACGGCAGAAGGAGCAAGTTCATTATGACGGTGATGAATCAGACGTTGGTGCCCATGGTTGTGGAACAGACGGGCAGGGGCGAGCGGGCCTACGACATATACTCGAGGCTCCTCAAGGACAGGATAATATTCATCGGTACGGCGATAGGCGACGAGATCAGCAACCTGATCATTGCGCAGTTGCTCTTCCTGCAGGCGGAGGATGCGGAAAAGGACGTGAGCATCTACATCAATTCCCCGGGGGGATCGGTAACGGCGGGGATGGCGATCTACGATACCATCCAGTTCCTGAAATGCGACGTCGCTACGTACTGCGTGGGCCAGGCGTCCAGCATGGGAGCCGTCCTGCTGGCCGCGGGAGGGCCGGGGAAACGGTATGCGTTGCCGAATGCCAGGATCATGATCCACCAGCCCTGGGGCGGCGTGCAGGGACAGGCTTCCGATATCAGCATCCAGGCCAAGGAGATACTGAGGCTGAGGGACAGCATCAACGGCATCCTGGCCCACCACACCGGGAAATCGGTGGAAGACATCTCGAAGGACACGGACAGGGACTTCTTCATGTCGGCCGACGAGGCCAGGGAGTACGGCCTTGTGGACGAGGTCGTGAAGGTCAGGCCGGCGAAGAAAGGAAAGAAGAAAAGCTCCTGAGGAAACACCATGGCCAAGGACAGGGATACGGCATGCTCGTTCTGTGGCAAGCGACAGCCGGAGGTGCGGAAGCTTATCGCGGGGCCGGGGGTCAACATCTGTGACGAGTGCATCCACCTCTGCAACAACCTGCTGCAGGACCAGGTGGATGGCGACAAGGTGCGGCACAGTGCCCAGCTCCAGGTCCCGAAGCCGCACGAGATCAAGGAATTTCTTGACCAGTATGTCATCGGTCACGAGCTGACCAAGAAGGTGCTCGCGGTCGCGGTGCACAACCACTACAAGCGCCTCAAGCAGAGCTCGCATTTCTCGAAGGATGACCCGTTCGCCAGCGTTGAGATAGAGAAGAGCAACATACTGTTGATCGGGCCCACCGGCTGCGGGAAGACGCTGCTCGCCAGGACGCTGGCCAGGCTGCTGGACGTGCCCTTCGCCATCGTGGATGCCACGACGCTCACCGAGGCCGGCTATGTCGGGGAGGACGTGGAGAACATCCTGCTGAGCCTGATCCAGAATGCCGATCTCGACGTGTCCAGGGCTGAGCTCGGGATTATCTATGTTGACGAGATCGACAAGATCGGGCGCAAGACGGAGAACGTTTCCATAACGCGTGATGTGTCGGGAGAGGGTGTTCAGCAGGCGCTGCTCAAGATACTCGAGGGGACCGTTGCGCGCGTGCCGCCGGGCGGCGGCCGGAAGCACCCGCAACAGGAGTATATCAAGCTCAACACCGAGCACATTCTCTTCATATGCGGCGGCGCCTTCGTGGGGCTCAAGGAAATAGTCAGCCGAAGGACCGGGAAGCAGACCCTGGGGTTCAGGGGCGAGGAGGAAGATAATGAGAAGGGGCTCGGCAGCATGGGGCCCGGCGTGCAGGTGGAGCCGGAGGACCTTATCCATTTCGGCCTGATACCGGAGTTGGTGGGCCGCCTGCCGGTGGTGACCTCGCTCGCAGATCTTTCGGAAAACGATATGATACGTATCCTCACCGAGCCGAAGAATTGCATGGTGCGGCAGTACCAGAAACTGCTGGCGATGGAGGGGACGAACCTGTCGTTCACGGACAGCGCGCTCCGCGAGCTGGCGAGGATTGCCGCCAAGAGAAAGACCGGCGCCAGGGGGCTGCGGGCCATCGTCGAACACATCATGCTGGACGTGATGTTCGAGGCGCCCAGGAATGCGTCGGGAAAGGTCGTACGCGTCACGAAGAGGATGGTGCGTCAACTACGCGCGGATTCGGGCGGCACGAAAGATGCGCTGAGAATAGCGTGAAGCCTGCGTCCTTGGTCGGCCGCCACACTTAACCGCTACACTTAAGCGGTTAAGTGGATCGGTTAAGTGTTGGCGGGTGGCAGTTGGCTGCTGATCCATTCAAGCAGGACCTGCTTGTTCTCGGCCTTTTCTTCGAGTTGTAGCTCGTAGGCCTTGCGTTTCCACGCGCCCAGCTCCGGCCCCTCCCGGAGGCCCAGTTTGATGAGGTCGTTGCCGGTCACCCATGGGTCAGGAAGGATCGGTTCGTCGGCCATCTCCTGCTGGAAGCGCGTCAGCGTGTCGTAGTTGCTGGTGTCGCCGTGGCTGGCAACGCAGTCCACCCTGTGCAGCTCCAGTTCGACCGGGAAGGTTGGGGCGCCGACCATTTTACGCAGAGTGGAACGCTTCATGTTCGGCACGCTCATGAAGCGCATGTGGTCTCTCACGCAGCGCGTTACCGTGTCGATCTGCTCGGACGAGAAGTGCAGGCGCCGCATGATTTCGCGCGCCATGGCGGCACCATGTTCGGCGTGCCCGTCGAACCGGATCCTGTCCGGTCCCATCCTGGCAGTGGGCGGCTTCCCGACATCGTGCAGCAGTACCGCCCAGGCCAGCTCAGGGGAAGGGGCGGTGATTTCGTTGAGCATCAGTACCGTGTGCCGGAAGACGTCACCCTCCGGGTGAAAGGCCGGGGGCTGCTCCTGGCCCTTCATGGCGACGACTTCGGGCAGGATGTGCGCGAGCAGTCCGGCGCTGTCGAGGAGCTCCAGCGCTTCGCCGGCGCGGGGCGACTCGACCAGGGCACGGGTGATCTCGACACGGATACGCTCGGAACTTATGGCCGAGATGAGGGCGGCGTTCTCTTCGATGGCGGATCGGGTTGCGGGCTCGATCGAGAATTCGAGCGTGGAGGCGAACCGGACCGCGCGCAGCATCCTCAGGTAATCCTCGGAGAAGCGCAGGGCGGGATCGCCGACGCAACGTATGAGCCGGGCGTCCAGGTCCGCGCGCCCGTTCACGTAGTCGTGGATCTCGTCGGCAACCGGATCATAGAAGAGCGCGTTCACGGTGAAGTCGCGGCGCGAGGCGTCAGTGGGCGGATCGGAGAAGGAGACGGATTCCGGGCGCCGGCCGTCGGTGTATGAGTGGTCCCGGCGGAAGGTTGCGACTTCGAGGAAAAGGCCGTTGACCGGGGCGCGAACGACGCCGAAGGATTTGCCGACTGCGACCGCGCCGGGGAAGAGGGCACAGACCTGGTCGGGCACGGCGCCGGTGGCTATGTCGTAGTCGGCCGGCGGCCGGCCGAGCAGCATGTCCCGGACACACCCCCCCGCCCAGAAAGCGGCAAAGCCGGCTTCCTGCAGGCGGTTTGCTGCCTGGAGCGCCGCGTCGCGCATGGCGCCGGTATCTCTGGTGTCTTCCTCCATGGTTTCGTAGAGTACACCAGGATTATCCATGACTGCAATATGACTTCGCCTCCGAACACCAGGCCGGGGCGCCGGCCCCTGGTCGTTGTGCTGTCGCTATGTGCGGCGGTCTACCTGGCGTTTGTCATGGAGACCCGGGACGACGTGGCGTTCACGATGCCTTTGGTGGACGGCGCGACGTACCACGCTGATGCACTGGCGCGCCTCCACGGGCAAGCCCCGGAGGCGAAGCCTTACTGGCAGCCGCCGCTATACACGTGGTGGCTTGCCTTGGCATATTCCTTTCTCGGGCCGGATCCCGTACGTGCCCGTTTCGCACAGGCCATGTTCGCACTGCTCACGGCGGGGCTGGTGTTCCTGGTGGGGCGCCGGCTGGGCGGAACGCGGGCCGGGCTGGCGGCGGGGTTGGTCGTTGCGCTGAATGGGCCGCTCCTGTTCTACCACGGCCAGTTCTTTCCTGCCGGCCTGGCGGCGGCGGCCGACGTACTGGTGGTCTGGCTCGTGCTTCGCGCGCTGGACCGCGACCTGGTTCGTGACTGGCTCGCCTGTGGCGTCGGCATGGGAGGAGCCGCCCTTGCCGTTCCCAACATCCTGGTCGTTGCGGTCGCCGTTGGGGTGCTGCGGCTCGCGCGAGGGCGGGGCGGGAAGTGGCGGGGCGCTGCGGCGAGAGCCGGTGCCCTGGCAGCGGGCGCTTTGGTGTGCATCCTGCCTGTCACGGCAAGGAACATTGTGGTATCGGGCCAGGCGGTGCCGATCTCTACCAACGCGGGCGTGAACCTGTTCATAGGGAACAACGCAAGGAGCATGGAGACCATGGCCATTCGGCCGGGGATCGATTGGGACAGGCTGGTGCGCAGGCCCTTCGAGGAAGGCGCGCGGACCGAGTCGGAGGCACAGTCTTTCTTTGTGAAGAGGGCGCTGGCATACGCGGTGCGCGACCCCGGTGCGTTTGTCGGCGGGCTCTGGATGAAGATCCGGTTGCTGTTGACGGGCGTCGAGGTTCCCAGGAACGTGGATGTCTACGTGTTCGCGCGGCGGTCGGCTGTCCTGCGCGCCCTCGTGTGGCGTGCCGGCTGGATCGGCTTCCCGTTCGCGCTGCTGCTGCCGCTTGCCGTTGCCGGCGCCGTTTTGCGGTTCTCCGACCGCAACGTGCGTGTTGTCGTTCTCTGCGTTTGTGTCTACGCGCTGAGCGTGGTGGCGTTCTTCCCCACGGGCCGCTACCGGGCCCCCGTCCTGCCGCTTCTCGCGGTGCTGGCGGGACTGGTTGCCGCGGGGCCGGGGGCGGTGACCCGTGACGGCGGGCGACGGCGTCTTGTTGTCGGCGCAGCCGGTGCGGCGGGCCTTGCGCTGCTGTTGTGCTGTCTGCCGGTGACGGTGCCCACGGGGGACGTGGATTTCGCGGCGGAGCTGGAGAATGCGATCGGTGCCGGCATGGAAGTCCGGGGTGACCGGCGAGGTGCGATGGAACGCTACAGGGCCGCGATCCGTATCGACCCGGCCTCGTCGGACGGTCACTACAATCTCGCCAACGCCATGAGGATGGAGGGCCGGATAGACGAAGCGTTGACGCACTATCGCAAGGCGGTGATCGTTCGGCCGGACCACGATCGTGCTCTCGCGAACATGGGGATCGCGCTGGCGCAGGCCGGGAAGCTGGACGAGGCGGCCATGAGCCTGGCCGTGGCGCTCAAGCACGACCCGTGGAACACGGAAGCGCTGCTGAGTCTCGGCGCGTGCCATATCAGGTTGGGTAGCGTCGAGGCGGGCGTGCGTTGCCTCGAGGATGCGCTCCGACTGGAGCCGGGAAATGTCGCGGCGCTGCAGAACCTGGCCGGCGCACTCTACATGCAGGGGAAGCACGCTGAAGCGGTGGCGCGATGCCGCGAGGCGCTGGCGAGGTCTCCCGGGAATGCGGCCGTCCACAATACGCTGGGCATGGCGCTGGTGGCGTTGGGGAAGCACGTGGAGGGCTCACGCCACATTCGGCGTGCGGCGGCGCTCAGTCCAAGGTACCGCAAGTCACTTCAGGCGCTGGAGGAAGCGGTCAAGTAGCTCGCACATCGCGGGCCGTGCCCTGTCGGTCTCGGCGATGACCTCTTCGTGCGACAGACGTTCACCTGTGATGCCTGCGGCCATGTTCGTTATGCAAGAGACGGCGCAGACGCGGAGCCCCGCCGCGTGCGCCAGCATCGCCTCGGGCACGGTGGACATGCCCACCGCGTCCGCGCCCATGGATCTGAAGGCCGCGATCTCCGCGGGCGTTTCGTAGGTCGGACCGGAAGTCGCCAGGTAGACCCCGTGGGATATGCGATGGCCCAGGCCTTCGGCCGCCTCATCCAGGAGCCGACGTAGGTCCGGATCGTAGACGGCGGTCTGGTCGGGGAAGCGCGGGCCGAAGATCGGGTCGTGCGGGCCCACCAGCGGGTTGGCGCCAAGGGCGTTGACGTGGTCGTTGATAATCATCAGTTCTCCGGGCCGAAGATCGTTCCCTATGCCGCCCGCCGCGTTCGTGAGGAGCAGCACCGACACGCCCAGCGTGGCGGAAAGGTGAACGGGGAAGGCGACCGGCTCCCAGCCGCACCCTTCGTACCAGTGGCGGCGGCCCTGGAACACGAGTATCTCGAGACCGTGTGCCCGCGCTAGGAGCAATCTGCCCGAATGCCCCTTGACGCCCGTGCTGCCCAGGCACGGAATGTCGGCGTAGTCGATGGTGTTGCCGATTGTGAACCTGTCGATCACGCCACCCCAACCCGAGCCGAGAACCATTGCGCAGAAGGGGGCGGCGTTGGGGAGGCGCGCAATCAGGTCTTGTGCACCTTGTTTTAGCAGATCAAAGTTCACTGCGGGTTACCTGGTGGCCGTCTGATCCTTCTATCCTTGGAATTGGCTGAACCGGGGAATACTATAGAACGTCGAAATGCAGATGGGCAATGAATTTGATTGGAGGGATTGGCGGGCGCAGGTGATGCACAGTCCGACGAGACCGGAGGGTGTGCCTGGAATCTGCGAATCGGACGCGTCGTCGCTGGAGCGGGTCATGGCGCGTTATCCTTTCCGCGCGACGCCTTACTACCTGTCGCTGATCGACTGGGAGGATCCGGCGGACCCCGTACGACTGCAGTGTCTGCCGGACGCGCGCGAGCTGGACTGGACCGCCGGGAAGACGCCGGAGGGGTGGGGGCCGGACCCGTTTGACGAGGCGCATGACATGCCGGCGCCCGGGCTCGTGCACCGTTTCCCGGACAGGGCGCTGATCCTTGCCGCCACGGAGTGCGCGGTCAACTGTCGGCACTGCACGCGGAAGAATACGCTCAGTGCGATCGGACCAGGACCGGGACGCGAACGGTTCGAGGCGGCGCTCGCATACATCGCGGCCCATCCGGGGATCAGGGAAGTGATAATCTCCGGCGGCGACCCGCTGCTGCTGGAAGACAGCGTGCTGGATCGACTACTCGGCTCGCTGACGGCGATCGGCCACGTCGAGGTGCTGAGGTTGGGGACGCGCGTACCCGTGGTGCTTCCGATGCGCTTGGATGCGGAGTTGTGTGACATGCTTGCGACACATCGGCCTCTGTGGGTCAATACGCAGTTCAACCATCCGGTCGAAGTCACCCCTGATGCGGTGCAGGCGTGTGAGATGCTCCTGCAGTGCGGGATTCCCGTATCCAACCAGTGCGTGCTCCTTCGCGGGGTCAACGATTCGGCGGAAACGATGCGGAAGTTGTGTAATGCCTTGCAGCGCAATATGATAAGACCATACTACGTATTGCAGTGCGATCCGGTTGCCGGCACCGAGCACTTCAGGACCGAGCTGTCGGCGGGCGGGGACATGGCGGAAACACTGCGGCGACAGGTCGGTGGGTTATCTTTGCCGAGGTTCGTGGCCGATGTACCGGGCGAGGCCGGCAAGGTTCCCCTGTAATTTGGACCGTCTCGCATACTGCATCCGCTATCCAGTATCCTGTATCTCTGAAAAAAAAAACCGCCCGTCAGTCAGGCAGGTTTCATTGGACGCAGTGCAATAACAGTTCGCCGCTACCGCATTGTCTGGTGGGGTCCTCTCGTACCTGCCCAACTGAGGGCTGCTTGTTTATGAGCAGAACTCGTGCCAAGCCGGGTGCGTGGGGCGGATTGTGTGGAAACGGCCGGAAAACCGCTATTCTGCGTGATTCTTGCGGAAGGCTGCGTAGCGGTATGAAGGCGTGTCTGGAACAGTTCGGCCGGTTGTGGCCGATGGGTGTGCACGCACGCGGTCATCGGCCAGGCCGGGCGGATGCGCGGCCTTGGAAGACCGCGCCACGGGGGAGTTGTAGAACGGCGTTCAGTCCGGCTCCTCGCCATTGGCGTCAATGCCGAGGGTGGCGAGCCGGCGCCGGAGCTTCCCGCGCGAGAGACCCAGCAGCCGGGCCGCGGCCGAAACGTTGCTGTTGGTCCGGTTGAGGGCCTCCTGGTAGAGTCGTCGTTCCACGTCCTCCAGCCTGAGGGTGTCCATCGGCCATGCCTGTGTGTCTGTGGAGGCGCTTGTGGCGAGCGAGAGCGGAGGCAGATCGTCCCTGGCGAGCAGGCCCTCGTGCTTGCAGCGTATCACGCTGCTTTCGATGATGTTGCGCAGCTCCCGTACGTTGCCGGGGAAATCGTATGGCACGAGGGCCTGGAGCGCGTCCTGGTCCACGCCGTGGATGGCTTTGCCCATTTCCGTGGCAAAGTGCAGCGTGAAATAGAGCGCGAGGAGAGGAAGGTCGCTTTTCCTTTGCCGCAGGGGCGGCACGGTTATGGTGCACACGCTCAGCCTGTAGAAAAGATCTTCGCGGAACTTCTTCTCCGCGACGAGCTCATCCAGTGACTGGTTGGTTGCCGCTATGACCCGAACGTCCGCGGCGCGTTCGGCGTGTTCGCCGATGGGGAGATAGGTCTTCTGCTCGAGCAGGCGCAGGATCTTGGCCTGGGACTTGAGGGGAAGGTCGCCTATTTCGTCCAGGAAGAGGGTGCCGCCGGCGGCCGCTGCAACATAGCCGCCCCGTGTTTCCACCGCGCCGGTGAACGCGCCGCGCCGATGCCCGAACATTTCGGATTCAAACAGGTCCTCGGGGATGGACGGGCAGTTCAGGGTCAGGAAGGGCTGGCCACGCCGTGAGCCGGCTTGGTGGATGGCGTTGGCGACGAGCTCTTTTCCGGTTCCGCTTTCGCCCAGGATAAGGACGGTGGCGCTGGATGCGGCAAAGTCCACGACGTCCCGGGCGACCTTGCGCATCGCCTCGGACTCGCCGAGGATCAGGTTGCGCTGTTCGCGGACCGTTGTGAGTTCGCCGCGGAGGACGTCGATCTGGTGGGTCAGGAGGTCCTTTTGCTGGGAAAGGATCCGGAACCGTGCGGTTCGTTCGAGCGCGGCGCACAGGCCCTCGGGGGATATGGGTTTTTCCAGATAGTCAGAGGCGCCCTCGCGCAGGGCGCGGATGGCGGTCTCGATCTGGCTGTGCGCGGTTATGAATACGAGATCGCACTGGGGGTCGATTTCCTTGACCTGCTTGAGCACCTCGAAGCCGTCGCAGCCGGCCATGCATATGTCACTGATTACGATGTCGGTACGATTGTTCCTGATCCACTCTACGGCCTTGAGTGGATCCTCGAACACCTTCACGGAGAACCCGGACTCGGCGAGGACGGCTCCAAGGACCTTGACGACGACGGGGTCGTCGTCAATAACGGTCACGTGCATATCCGAGTAGTCAACTCCTGGCATTGTCTGCCATGATTGAAACGTGGTTCCGTCCGACAGTCCAGCAAAAAGAAGAATTGCCACCCGTTGTCGTTGCGATAGAGTATGCAGCGGGTACGAACTGGAGGTATATATGAGCCACGGGTGGTCACGACGCAGGTTCCTTGGCGTTTCCGCGGCGTCGGGCGCGGCGGCCCTTGCTGGGTGCGCCACGAACCCGGTATCCGGCCGCAGGCAGTTCATGCTGGTCTCCGAGAGGCAGGAAATAGAGCTGGACAGGAAGTGGGCACCGCACCAGTTTTCGAATGACTACGGCGCGAGCCAGGACAAAGCCTTGAATGCGTACCTGGCAGAAGTGGGCCGGAGCATGACGGCAGTCACGCAGCGCAGGCAGATGCCTTACAGTTTCCGTGTCGTGAACGCGGTGGTGGTGAACGGTTACACGCTTCCGGCGGGCAGCGTCGCGCTCGCACGCGGGCTGATGCTCTCGTTCAGGGACGAGGCGGAATTGGCGGCGGTGCTGGGGCATGAGTTGGGGCACGTGAACTGGCGGCACGCCGGCGAGCGCATGTCGAAGAGCACGGTGGCCATGCTCGCGGTGGCGGGACTGGGCGCCTACGCGAAGCGCGAGCTGGACAAGTATGCCGATCTGGCTGCGGGGCTCGGTACCATCGGGGCGAACCTGATGCTGAGCAGGTACAGCCGCGACGACGAACGCGAGGCCGATGCCTCGGGAATGGACTACATGGTCGCGGCGAAGCACAATCCCAACGGCATGGCGGGAGTGATGCAGACGTTCATGAGCCTGCACAGGAGCAGGCCGAGTACGGTCGACCTGTTGTTTTCCACGCACCCGATGAGCGATGAAAGGTACAGGAACGCGCTGGAACGGATCAGGCAGCGGCACTCCGAAGCGACGGCGTACGCGGTCAACAGGGAGAGATTCATGGACAAGACAGCCGGGCTCAGGAAGCTGCGCGGCGCCGTGGAGAACATGCAGAAGGGGCAGAGGGAGATGGTCGGAGGTAAGTTGGATCCCGCGCAGGGATATTTCACGGCGGCTTTGAAGGAGGCGCCCGGTGACTATGCCGGCCTGTTGCTGGCTGCGAAGTGCTCCATTGCGAGGAAGAAATACGAAGAAGCCGTTCGATACACGGAGCGCGCGAAGGCGGCATATCCCGGCGAGCCGCAGGCGGATCACGTGGGCGGGATGGCCAGGATGAAGAAGGGCCAATACGATGCGGCGCTCGCCGGGTTTGCGGCCTACGAGAGCAAGCTGCCGGGCAATCCTAACACGGTGTTCTTCAGGGGGCTATGCCTCGAGGGCATGGGCAGGAAGAACCAGGCCGCGACGGAGTACAAGCGCTACTACCGGCAGGCACCTTCAGGCCAGTACAGCGGGCACGCGCGGACGCGTCTCACCGAATGGGGCTATATACGTTCGCCACAGAAGAAGTGAGATGAATATGGCGTTTCGCTGTTCATACTCGCACTGGCTCGCCAATCCCGGCGGAGTCAGGTAAGATCCGCTCCGCCCACGGATCGGCGATTGGGATGAGTGCGAGTAAGAGTGGCGAAAGGGACACGTGAAAGAAACAAGGCTGACGGATTTCCAGAGACGGGTATACGATGCGATAAGCCGCGTCCCCAGGGGCAAGGTAACGACCTACAAGCTGGTGGCGGCCGCAATCGGCTGCGGGTCGTGTCGTGCCGTGGGCCAGGCGCTGCGGCGGAACCCGTTCGCCCCGAAGGTCCCGTGCCACAGGGTGATCGCGTCCGACCTGACGATCGGTGGCTTTGCAGGAGAGAGGACGGGCCCCCGGATCCGCAGTAAGCTCGCGCTGCTCAAGGCCGAAGGGGTCCGGTTCAGCGGGGGCAGGCTTGCCGACAAGCGACGCCTGTTCATGTTCTGACGACCGACACAAATTGTGTGTTGCGGTGGTCCCGGCAATTGCGTATTATTCCGGCCCTCAATGTACCTGTAGCTCAATTGGATAGAGCACCTGACTACGGATCAGGAGGTTGAAGGTTCGAGTCCTTCCAGGTACGCCAGCTCACTTCGGGCACTCCCCTTCGAACTGGAGAATTAACCCCCTGAACCTACGGATTCAGGGGTTTGTCGAGGGAGCGCGTTCTCTTGTTCGTGGGAGTGGATTGGGGCGGGCCCATGGGTTCCATGCGTCGCATACGTCCCATTGTCCCACAGAAAAAGCCGATGCCTGCGCATCGGCCTCTTGATTGGTAGCGGGGCTTGGATTTGAACCAAGGACCTTCAGGTTATGAGCCTGACGAGCTACCGGACTGCTCCACCCCGCACCAGTATTCGCGAAACAGTGGAAAGACTAGCTACGTGTTGTTCATGTTTCAAGGAAAAATGCTTGGGTTCTTTTGTCTTGAAGTGAGCCGCTGAATATGGCACTTGAGTGTGTTGTATGGCAGAAAACGCAGACAATCCCCAAGGTGGCGGGCCGGAGGATCTGGAATCGGTGCGGGTTGAAGTCGGCGCCATTGCTCACGACCTCAACAACCATCTCACCGCTGTTATGGGGTATACCGATATTCTTTGTACGAAGCTATCGGACGACCCAACCCTGCACGAGTACGCGACGATGGCGGCGAAATCCTCAGAGATCATGTCGGATCTCACGCAGAAACTCCTCGTCATTGGCAGAAGGCGCAAGCCGCAGTAGTCGAGAAGAGCGGTAACCAGTAACCAGTGGCCGGTCACTGGTCACCGGCCACTCTCTCCCCTGCGGTTTCTGAAGAATTCCCTCAGCAGTTCCGCGCACTCTTCCTGCATCACACCCGCCACGGTTGTGCACCTGTGGTTGAGATGTGGGCTGTCGAGTATTCCGAAGACCGAGACGGCGCCGCCGCGGCGTGGATCCGGAGCCCCGAAGACCACCAGCGGTATTCGGGCAAGCACGATGGCCCCCGCACACATCGCGCATGGCTCCTTGGTCACGTATAGCACGGTGTCGGCGAGTCTCCAGTCGCCGATAGCGCTTGCGGCCTGGGTGATGGCGATCATCTCGGCATGCGCGGTGGGGTCCTTAAGAAGCTCGACCTGGTTGTGGGCCCTGCCCACGATCCGCGGCTCGTGCCGGTCCCCGTCGCTCGAAGTGTGAACGATAACGCAGCCGGTCGGGACCTCTCCGCTATCCATGGCGGCCTGCGCCTGCCGCAGCGCCATGCGCATGTACTTTTCGTGCTCATCGGGATCCATGCGGCCAGTGTCAGCGCTCGGGCGTGAAGAGTCAAGCTTGCTCCCCCCTGCTAATCCTTGCTAATCCCTGCTCCTCCCTGCATTCCCCTTCTGATCTTGTCACCGCTCCGCAAAAAGGCTATGGTGAAGCGAAACTGGACCCGAGCGGGATTTCTCCGATATGTCATACGAAGTACTGGCCAGGAAGTGGCGTCCTCAGCAGTTCGACCAGGTAGTCGGGCAGGACCACGTTACCCTCACGCTGAGAAACGCGATTGAGACCGACAGAATCGCACACGCGTACCTCTTCGTGGGGCCGAGGGGCATAGGCAAGACCTCGGTGGCGCGGATATTCGCGAAGGCCCTGAACTGCAAGGAAGGCCCGAGCGCCACGCCGTGCGACAAATGCGACGTCTGCCGGGAGATAACGGCTGGGACGTGTCTGGACGTTCTTGAAATCGACGGCGCCTCGAACAACGGCGTGGAACAGGTGCGTGACCTGCGCGAGACGGTGAAGTATGCCCCGACGGTAGGCGCCTACAAGATATATATCATTGACGAGGTCCACATGCTCAGCGTGGCGGCCTTCAACGCGCTCCTGAAGACGCTCGAGGAGCCGCCTCCCCACGTGAAGTTCGTGTTCGCGACCACGGAGCCGGAGAAGATACTGCCCACGATTATATCGAGGTGCCAGCGCTTCGATCTGCGCAGGATCCCCGTTTCGTTGATCGTGGATCGCCTGGAACAGATCGCCGCCGAGGAGAAGATCAAGATTACCGACGACGCGCTGCTAGCGATTGCCAGGGGTTCGGAAGGCGGGTTGAGGGACGCGGAGTCTGCCCTGGACCAGCTTATATCGTTCAAGGGCAAGGAGATCGAGGAAGAGGACGTTCTGTCGGTGTTCGGCCTGGTGTCGCGAGCGGTTCTCGAAAAGCTCGCCGGACACATCCTCGCCGGCGAAATGAAGGATGTTATCGGGTCGGTGGCACGGCTCGACGAAGCGGGGAAAGACCTCCAGAGGGCAGTGCTCGACCTGATGGCCCATTTCCGCAATCTGTTGATTTGTCTCAACGTGGACGATCCGGAGGACGGCCTGGATCTGGGCGGCTCGCAGGTCGCGGTGCTGAAGGAGCAGGCCGCCGGCACGAACACGGCCCGGGTGCTCAGGGTCACGACGATCCTGTCCGAAACCGAGAACAGGATGAGATTTGCCCTGTGCCGCAGGACTCTACTCGAAACCGCCCTGATAAGGTGCGCGAGGGCGGCCACCGTGGTTTCTCTCGACGAGATACTGTCCCGGATCAACGCGCTTCGGGACGGCGCGCCGAAACCGCTAAAAAAAAACGCCGCTCCCGGCGACAGTGACGGGGGCGCGGGGCAGGACAGCCCTGAACTGAGCCCGGCGGCGCCGGCGGAAAAAGAGCCGGTCCCGGCGCCGGCGGCTCCGGCGCCCAGGACGGACGCGGAACTCCACATGCTGAGAGACAGGTGGCACGAAATTATCGACAGGGTGGGAAAGATCGCCGTTCTGGCAAAGAGTTCGCTCGTTGACGCGCGGCCCGCCGAGGTTAGAGTGGACAGCGTGGTTATTGCGTTCGATCCCGAGTTTGCGGGAGAGATAAAGAACTTCGACGCAGCAAGAAACAGGAAGGCCGTGGAACACGTGCTCCAGTCCTTGCTCAAGCGGGATGTGACCGTGGATTTCGTCGCCGGGACAAGCGAAGGGGTGCGTGCGGCGATGGCGGAGGAAAGCCCCAGGCCGGAGCCGAAGGGCGAGGTGGACAAGGCCAAGGGGGGCAAGCGCTCCAGGAGGGATTGGGTCGACGAGCCGACCGTGCGCACGGTGCTCGATACTTTCAAGGGATCGATAGTTGATGTGAGGGAGTAAGTGGCCGGTGGCCACAACCAGAGAAGACCGGCCGCCAGTGAAAGTGCCAGGTGAAAGTGAAGGTAAGATGTCTGTTCTCCGGTTCTCAAAGACTATTCCGCCTTCCGCTGCACTTGCACCTGTAACTTGTGACTTTCGCGGCTGACCGTGTCCGATCATGCCCGAATTTTCTGGTTTTATGTCGCAGGGGCTTGTGATTAGGGCACTAACGACTGAGAGGCAGAGGACTGATATGGCTAACATGTTCAATATGATGAAACAAGCTGCTTCGATGAAGAAGCAGATGAAGCAGATGCAAAAGGAACTGAAGAAGAGGGTGATCAATGCTTCGCAGGACGGCATCACGGTGTCCGTTCGTGGCGACATGTCGGTCACGGCCGTGAAGATAGACCCGGACGAGGCGCCGGTGTCCGACCTGGAGAAGCTTGGCAAGGCCGTTTCCGACGCCGCGAACAAGGCGCTCGATTCGGCCAAGAAGGAGGCCGAGGCCGAGATGTCGAAGCTGGCCGGCGGGCTTGGCCTGGGCGGGTTGTCCGACATGCTGGGGCTCTGACGTGGAACCTTTGGACAAGCTCACCAGGTGCCTGAGCCGACTTCCCGGTATCGGCCGGCGGTCGGCCGAGCGCATGGCTGTGAGGCTGGTGCGCGATCCCGGAACGTTGATGGCCGACCTTATCGACGCGCTGCGTGAGGCGGCGGACCAGGTGCGTTGCTGCTCGCTGTGCGGCAGTGTGACCCGCGCGGACGAGGACCCGTGCAGGCTTTGCACGGACGCGTCGAGGGATGACACGGTAGTGTGTGTCGTGGAGGACCCTTCGGACATTGAGTCGATCGAGCGTTCGGGCGGGTTTCGTGGACGCTACCACGCGTTGATGGGCAAACTCTCGCCCGCGCGGAACCTGGGCATCGAGGATCTGCGGGTGGATGCGTTGGTGGAGCGCATCGGTAAGGAGGGGTTCAAGGAGGTGGTGCTGGCGCTCAGCACCGACGTCGAAGGAGATTCGACGTGCAGCTTTGTTGCCGAACGGCTCAAGGACAGGGATGTGACAATCAGTCGCCTGGCGTTGGGCCTGCCCGCAGGCAGCGGGATCGCCTACTCCGACCCTGTAACCCTGGCGCGGGCCATGAAGGGACGCGTGACGGTGTGACATGAGCGATATGGCTGAGAGACTTGCCGCGGTACAGGCGCGGATCGCCGAAGCTTGTGGGCGGGTCGGCCGGGACACGGAAGAGGTGCAATTGCTGGCGGCAGCCAAGAAGCGGACGCCGGAGGAGGTTGACGAAGCGGCCGGGGCCGGGGTGATGACCGTCGGCGAGAACCGCGTACAGGAGGCGAGAGAGAAGATTCCTTTGTGTTCGGGACGACTGGAGTGGCACATGATAGGCCACCTGCAGTCCAACAAGGTGCGTGAGGCCGTAAGGCTGTTCAGCATGATTCATTCGGTGGATTCAGCGAAGTTGCTGGCGGCGATCGATTCCGCGTGTGGCGCGACGGGAAAGACGATGCCGGTTTGCCTGGAGGTAAACGTGTCGGGCGAGTCGAGCAAGTTCGGGTTGGTCCCCGGCGATGTTCCGGCCCTGCTCGAGATGTCATCGGGGCTGATGAACGTGGACGTTGTGGGACTGATGACAATGCCGCCGTTCACGCCGGACCCGGAGGGGGCCAGGCCCTATTTCCGGAAGCTGCGCGAGTTCCGGGATAAGTGGCGGGACGCCACGGGCATGATGCTCGGGGATCTGTCGATAGGGATGTCGAACGATTTCGAGGTGGCCGTTGAGGAAGGAGCCACATGGATAAGACTCGGAACGCTGTTGTTCGGGGATAGAGACCGATGAGCAAAGACGACGGGGAACAGGGAAACATGGGGATTTCGTCGCCGGAAGGCGGGCGGCTGCGCGCATTCGGGCGGTTCCTGCTGACGGTTGTCATCATGCTTGCGATCGTCATGATAGCGCTCTGCTTCATAGTCCCGAGGCACGGGGCCATGTCTTTCATTGAGGGCAGGCTGAGCAACCGGATTGGCATGAACATGTCCATCGACGCCGCGAGGATCGGGCTACCCTATGTGCTGGTGATTGAGGGCGCCGTCTCGGAGGGATTCGAGCTCGAAGATAAGGGCGGCTTCAAGGCAGACGAAATCAGGCTGGGGCTGGGTTGGAAGACGCGTTGGAAAGTCACGATCGACCGGGCGGTGCTCAGGCTGGCCGACACGGAGGACGATACGTGGGTGCCAACGGGGTTCAGCAGGTTCGGGCCGGTGCCGATGGAAAGGATCGACGAGGTCTCGCGGGCAACGGAAGGCTTCCGCCGGAACGTTACGCTGCGCGTCACGGACAGCACCGTGCGTTGGATAAGCGGCATGGACGGAACCACTCTGGCCGCGGCCTACGGCGTGGCTCTGGACGTCGCGCCGGTGAGAGTGCCGGGCCGCAAGATGCACTACCACAGGTTGTCGGTCTACAGTGTCACGCACGCGGACGGAACGAAAGTCAGCGACGTGGAGCGGGAATGGCTGGCGTCGGAGGCCATCGAGTACGTTGAGGTGCACAGGTCGGGCAGGGAAGTCCCGGCAGCGGCGCGGGATTTCTGGGACCCGCCGCTCCGGCGCGGCGAGGAGGATTTTGAATGATCAGCTCTGAGCAGGCGGCCGATACCGTTGGACGATTCCGGGGCAGGAGGATTCTCGTTGTCGGCGACCTGATGCTGGACCGGTACATCTCGGGCAGCGTAAGCAGGATATCGCCCGAGGCGCCGGTGCCCGTTGTGTGCGTACGGAACGAGCACTCGCAGCCCGGCGGGGCGGCCAATGTCGCGCTGAATATTCAGTCCCTCGGGGGCGCGGCCGTGGTTGCCGGCATAGTCGGCAAGGACGAGGCGGCCGGGGAGCTGGAAGCGCTTCTGTCCGGTGCAGGGATCGATACCGCCGGGATGCTGCAGCACGACGGGATCGCGACGACGGTGAAGACGCGGATCCTGGCGGAGCGGCAGCAGGTCGTCCGTGTTGATCGTGAGTGCGCGGACGGAGGCATGCCGGCCGAGCTCGAGCGGGCTATGTGCGAACGAATAGGCGAGTTGGCGTCGGGCGTGGACGGGATCGTCATCGAGGATTACGGCAAGGGCGTGGTGTCGCAGAAAGTCGTCGACGCCGTGCTGGCCGCGGCCGGTGACGGGATCCCGGTGGGATTCGATCCGAAAGAGAACCACGAGTTGACCGTGGCGGGCGTTGCGGTGGCGACACCCAACTACTCGGAGGCGCTGTCGGCGGCCGGGCTGGGTTGGGGCGTACCGGCCCCGAAGCCGGGAGATAGCGCGGCGCTGGCGAGCATTGCCGAGGCGCTGCGGGCGAAATGGAAGCCCGGGCTCCTGATAGTGACTCTCGGTTCGCAGGGGATGTACATGGTGCCGGAGAAAGGCACGCCGCGGATGATCTCGACGAAGGCACGGGAGGTGTTTGACGTGTCCGGCGCGGGCGACACGGTGATAGCGGCCGCGGTGCTGGCGACCGTGGCGGGAGCGGATCACGAGACAGCCACTTCGCTGGCCAACTACGCGGCCGGGGTTGTCGTAGGGAAGATAGGCACGGCCACCTGCAGCCCGGACGAGCTCCTGGCATGCGTAGAGGCCCGGGAACCGGAATGAACACAATAGGAGTGATCCCCGCAAGGTGGGCATCCAGCCGGTTGCCCGGAAAAAGCCTCATCCCGATTTGCGGCAAGCCGTTGATCCAGTGGGTTGTTGAAAGGGTGAGCCGTGCCGGTCTACTGACTTCGTTCATGGTCGCGACGGACGACTCGCGGATCAGGGACGTTGTCGAGAACCTGGGGTTCAGGGCGGTCATGACCAGTCCGGACCATCCGACCGGCACGGACAGGATCGAGGAAGCGGTTCGCGGTGAGGACGCGGACGTAGTCATAAACATACAGGGCGACGAACCGTTGATCGATCCCGGCCTCATAGATTGTCTGGCGGAGACGATGGCGTCGCGGCCGGAGCTGGACATGGCGACGGCCGCCACGCCGTTTCGTGACGCCGCGCATCTTGCGAGCCCGTCCGTTGTGAAAGTGGTCTGGAACGAGGTGGGGGAAGCGCTCTATTTTTCGCGATTGCCGATTCCGTACGTGCGCGACGCAGCCGACGATATCGACGGGCTGCACTGGCGGCATGTCGGCATTTACGCTTACAGGCGCGAGTTCCTGGGGCGGCTCGTGAAGATGCCGCCCTGCGCCCTGGAGCGGGCGGAACGGCTGGAGCAGCTCCGGGCATTACATATCGGGGCGCGCATGGCGGTGGTTGAGACTGCGGACGAAGGGATTGGCGTTGACACCCCGGAGGACGTTGAATACGTTGAACGGTTACTCAAAAACAGGGACTAGAAGGGGAAAATGGCGAAGACCGTCAGGATAGGGAAGACACGGATCGGCAAGGGTTGTCCCCTGGCGCTGGTGGCCGGCCCCTGTGTTATCGAGAGCCGGAAGGCGTGCGTGGCGCTGGCGGGGAAGCTTGCCTCGTGGGCCCGGGACGAGCGGGTGCCGCTTGTGTTCAAGGCGTCGTACGATAAGGCGAACAGGTCGTCACACAGGTCCTTCCGGGGGCCGGGGCTGGCCGGTGGACTGGAAATACTGGCCGAGGTCCGGGAGAAGTTCGGGTTGCCCGTGCTGACGGACGTTCACTCCGAGGCCGAGGTGGGGCCCGTTTCGCAGGTTGTCGATGTGATCCAGGTGCCGGCTTTCCTGTGCAGGCAGACGGACCTGCTGACGGCCGCCGGCGAGAGCGGCAGGGCCGTTAACGTCAAGAAGGGACAGTTTCTCGCGCCCTGGGACATGGAGAACGTGGTGGCCAAGGTGGCGAGCACGGGGAATCGGAACATTCTCGTGACGGAGCGCGGCTCGTTCTTCGGCTACAACAATCTCGTCGCGGACATGCGGAGCCTTCCCCTTCTTCGGGAGCTCGGGTACCCGGTGGTGTTCGACGCGACCCACAGTGTACAGCTGCCGGGTGGCGCGGGAGACCGCTCGGGGGGTAACTGGGACATGGCTCCGCACCTCGCCAGGGCGGCGGTGGCGGTGGGATGTGACGCGCTTTTCATTGAGACACATGTGTCGCGCGCGAAAGCGCTGTGCGACAAGGATACCATCATCGAGCTGTCGGCGCTCCGCCGGCTGTGGGCCGTGATCCGGCGGATAGAGGAGGCGGTGGCAGGATGACGAGAAGATACGGGGGCCTCACGGGCGGGCGAACGCACGCGGCGGTGTTGTTGGCGTGCGTGGCGGTGGCGTGGGCGCTGATCGGCGTGACGGCGCAGGACGCCGCGAAAGGCGTTCGCTACGTGTTGGAGTATTATGACAACGGCCAGGCGAAGACGCAGATAAAGGCGGGGTCGGTGGTTCCGGGCGAGAAGAGTATCAAGGCGGAAAAGGTACGGGGGGAATGCTACACGCAGGAAGGCAAGTTGGACGTGGTGATCCTGGCGGATGACTGCCGGTACTCGAAGGACGATCTCCTGGTGACTTCGGATTCGAACGTGACTGTCGAGAAGGACGACATAACGCTTTCCGGGACCGGGTTCAGGTGGGACGGGAAGGAACAGGTAGTGGAGATCAAGAGCAAGGTAAGGCTGGCCTTCCTGCGCAAGGGCAGCATCAAGTCCGTCATCGGCCGGAAAGGCGGGGCGGCGAAAAAGGAGGCCAGGAAACGCAAATGAGGTACAGGATACCGGTCTTGGTCCTCTGTTTCGCAGCGGGCGTTGCCCTTGCGGCGCCGCGTGGGCGGGAGACGGTTATAACAGCGAAGCGCGGCTCTTTTGACTACAAGGGGTCTATCGCCGAGTTCGTGGGCGACGTCAAGGTCGTTGACCCCGAGGTGACCATGCAATCGGACAAGTTGACGGTTTTCTTCGACGGGAGCAACGAGGTGAAGTCGGTGATGGCGCTTGGCAACGTGCGCCTGCGCTACCAGGGCAAGACGGCGACGTGCGCGAAGGCCGTCTACATTGCGCAGGACGGCTACATCGCGATGACGGGCGACGCCACGATTCGGGACGGGAAGGACACGATCGTCGGCAAGGTCATCCAGATATGGATTCACGACGAGAAGATGACGGTCGAGCCCGGCCGGCTGGTGATCTATCCGGACGAGGGCAAGAAGTCTCCGCTCCTGAAGAGCCCCGGGGGGAGGCGCGGAAGATGAGCGAGGTGGTGATGCATGCCGGCAACAGCGTGCTGCTCAAGGCCGAGGGGTTGGGCAAGGTCTACCACGGCCGGTTCGTGGTGAACGATGTCAGTCTGAACGTGGCGCGGGGCGAGATAGTCGGCCTGCTGGGACCGAACGGGGCCGGTAAGACCACGACGTTCTACATGATAGTGGGCCTGGTGCGCGCGGACGCGGGACGCATCCGCTTCGAGGGGAGGGATGTGACACGGCTGCCGGTCTACCGGAGGGCCAGGGCGGGGATGGGCTACCTCTCGCAGGAGCCGTCCGTGTTTCGGAAGCTGACGGTAGAGGAGAACATCATGGCCGTCCTCGAGACGCTGCGCCTGTCGGCAAGGCAGCGCCGTGTCCGGCTGGGGGAGCTGATGGAGGAGTTGGGTATTGGACGGCTGGCAAAGCAGAAGGCCTACACGTTGAGCGGCGGCGAGCGCCGGAAGCTCGAGATCACCAGGGCGATGGTCACGGAGCCGTCGATCATCATGCTGGACGAACCGTTCAGCGGCGTTGACCCGATCGCGGTGCAGGACATACAGGGGATAATAGCGAACCTCCGGGACCGTGGTCTCGGGATACTCATAACGGACCACAACGTCCGGGAGACCCTGGCGGTGGTTGACCGCGCGTATCTGCTCAACGACGGGAAGGTGTTGAGGGAAGGGAAGAGCTCGTTCCTGGCGAAGGACAAGATGAGCAGGGAACTCTATCTGGGAGAGAATTTCAGGATGTAGGCGATTGCCGGGGTAGCCGCAAGTGCCGGCGCCCGGGCGCGCTGTGGAGTGGGGGACTACGAACCCCGGAGGTGGCCATGCCTATAGAGGTAACAGTGCGGCATAAGGGTGTCGCGGACGACGACCAGGAATACGCAAACCAGAAGGCGGAGGGAATCCTCGAGGAGTTCTCGAGAATCAAGGTGGAGCATGTCCACGTAATACTGAACATCGAGAAACACCTGAACATCGCGGAGGTGACTGCCCAGGCCCGAAACCACATACGGGTCGAGGCCGAGGAGTCCGGGAACAGCATGCGGATGAGCATAGACGCCGCCGTGGATAAGGTGGCCAGGCAGCTTCGCAGACGGCTGGAGAAGGTCCGGGACCACAGGGCGGCCAAGAAGCACTCCGAGGCCGAACGAGCCGGGGGGGGGGAAGAGTGACCACGACAAGCCGAAACGGAACAAAGGCCCAGGTAACGGTTGGGGATTTTCTCGAGGCTGCCTGTGATTTGCTGGGGACCGAGGTGATCGCGGGCGAGGCCGGACTGGCGAACCGGATACTGGAGCCCACGATAAACCGGCCTGGGCTCGCGCTGTCCGGCTTTTTCGAGCACTTTGCTAACCGTCGTATCCAGGTGATAGGGCTGGCGGAGCACACGTACCTGTCTTCGATGACGAAGGAGGAGAGGTCCCGGCGGCTCAGGGCTTTTTTCGAGGCGAAAATCCCATGTGTGGTTGTGTCGCGGAACAAGAAGATGTTCCCGGAGGTAAAGACGCTGTCGGAAGAGCTCGGGATACCGGCCATGCGCACGAAGATGATCACCAAACACTTCGTGAACGGGGCCACGATCATCATGGAGAACCTGGCCGCGCCGAGAATGAAGGTCCAGGGGACCATGGTCGAGATCATGGGGATAGGCGTCCTGATCACGGGGAAGGCCGGCATAGGCAAGAGCGAAGCCGCATTGGGTCTCATAAAGAAAGGGCACGCACTGGTCTCGGACGACATCACGGATCTTCGTATCGACAGCGCCGGCTCCCTGCTCGGCGCGCCGGTCCGGACTACTCGCTACCACATGGAGATAAGGGGGGTTGGGATCATACACATCCCGAGCCTGTTCGGTGTCGCGGCGGTCAGGGAAGAGAAAAAGCTCGATCTGGTGGTCCGGCTCGAGCTGCCCGAGCCGGGCGATGACGAGGACAGGAGCGGCGGCTCGCGACAGACCCGGGAGCTGTTGGGAGTCACCGTGCCGGAAATTGTGATACCGGTGGTGGCCGGGCGGGACCTGGTGAACGTTGTCGAGACGGCCGCGCTGGACCAGAAGCTGAAGCGGCTCGGGCACGATGCGGCCAAGGAATTCGACGAGAGGCTGATGGACCTGATGACCGGGGGGATGGACGGAAGTGAGTGACGGCGTCCAGGGCGAAGCGATGGAGCGGGAGTTCGTTATCCTGAACCAATACGGGATCCACGCCCGGCCGGCGGCTCTTTTCGTCAAGATCGCGTCCCGGTACGACGCGGAGATACAGGTCGAGAAGGGTGGCAACACGGTTTCGGGCAAGAGCATAATGGGCCTGATGACTCTCGAGGCATCGCGCGGGACCAAGCTGAAGGTGACCGCCACCGGTCCGGACGCGGAAGAGCTGCTGGACGAGTTGCAGGAGTTGATCGAAAGCAAGTTTGACGAGGATTAGGAGAGCCGCGCCCCGGCTTCGCGGAAGTCGCACAGGCGCGCCGATGCCGGTTGCCGGTCTCTGGACGGAAGAGGCCCGGTCCGATCCAGCATCCAGCATCACGGTTGGACAAGATCATGACGTCGACGAAAAAAGGGAATGGCAAAGAAGTGGTCCTCCGCGGGATCGGCGTATCCGCCGGGGTGGTTACGGGGCCCGCGTACCCGCTTGCCAGGGAAGCTGTGCGGGTAGTGGAGCGCGACATCGGCAAGGACGAAGTGGAGCACGAGATATGCCGTCTCGAGGACGCGCTCATCGAGACCCGGCGCCAGCTCAAGGATATCCAGCGGAACCTGGAGAACAAGACCGCGATGGGCGACGCCAGTATACTGGATGCACACCTGATGGTGCTCGACGACAGGTCGCTGATCGAGGATGTCGTGGGCGGCATCAGGCGCGAGAGGAAGAACGCGGAGGTCTGCCTGAAGAACGCCGCCGACAGGTACACCGCGATCCTCGCTTCCGTGGAGGATGACTACCTTCGTGACAGGGTGGTGGACATTAAGGACGTGGTTCGGCGTATCCTGCGGAACCTGCTCGGTGATCATCAGTCGCCCGCGGCGGAGCTGCCGGAGAAACATGTAATCATCGCGCGTGATCTGGCGCCGTCCGAAACCGCCGCATTACAGAAGGAAATGGTGCTGGGCTTTGCCACGGATCTCGGAAGCCCGACGTCTCACACGGCGGTCATGGCCCGCGCTCTCGAGATCCCGGCGATTGTGGGCCTGCACGACGTTAGCGAGAAGATCGCGATGGGGGACGAGGTTCTTATTGACGGCAACAAAGGCGTTTTTATCATCCGTCCTACGCAGGAGCGGCTGGAGAAGTACGGCAAGGTTGCGGAGGTTCGCAGGAGCATCGAACAGAGCCTCACGAGCCTGCAGCACGAGCCGGCTGAGACCAAGGACGGCAGGCGCATAGTCCTCTCCGCGAATACCGAGGGCCCCGAGGAGGTCGACGCCGTGCTGCATTACGGGGCGGAGGGGGTGGGGCTCTTCCGATCGGAGTACCTGTATATGGCCGCGGACAAGGTGCCCGGCGAAGATGAGCAGGCGAAGGTGTACGACCTGGTAGCCGCCAGGCTTGCTCCGGCCCCGGTGATAATAAGAACTTTCGATATTGGCGGGGACAAGGCAATCAGCGGCACCGAGACATTCCAGGAGGCGAACCCGTTCCTGGGATGCAGGTCGATCCGGCTCTCGCTGCTGTACCCCGACCATTTCAAGAGCCAGCTGCGGGCCATACTGCGCGCGAGCTCGAACGGGAACGTGAAGATCATGTACCCGATGATATGCAAGGTAGACGAGGTGATTCGCGCCAACGAGCTGCTGGAAGAAGCCAAGAAGGAGCTGTCAGCCGTGGGGACGGCCTACCAGGAGGACATAGAGGTGGGCGCCATGATAGAGATCCCCTCCGCCGCATTGACCGCGGAGACCATCTCGGAACACGTCAGCTTCCTCAGCCTCGGCACGAACGACCTGATCCAGTACACGCTGGCCGTGGATCGCGTGAACGAGCGCGTGGCGTACCTGTACGAGCCGACCCATCCGGCGGTGCTCTCGCTGATAAAGCGTACGATAGATGCCGGGCACAGCCGCGGAGTATGGGTCGGGCTGTGCGGCGAGATGGCGGCAGACCCTCTCCTGACGCCGCTCCTCCTCGGCATGGAAGTGGACGAGCTAAGCGTTGCACCGTCAGCTGTTCCGATGATCAAGGACGCGGTCAGGAGCGTTAGCTTTTCGCAGGCCAGGGATCTGGCCGGAAGGGCGGCCGGGTGCCGGACTCCCGGGGAAGTGATGGACCTCTGCCGGAAGCTTACCAGCGAGGCGGCGCCGGAACTCCTGGAACTGATCTGATCTTGTTCGTAAACGGCTTTGTTGGGAAACTGGTATGTGTGGGCAACAAAAGACAGAGGGAATCATGGGAAAGAACAGGACTATTTTTACGTCGGAATCGGTAACCGAGGGACACCCGGACAAGGTGGCGGACGGCATTTCAGATGCCGTGGTAGACGCCTGCATTGCAGGTGACAAGAAGTCACGGGTGGCGTGCGAGACGCTGGTGACCACGGGGATGGTGGTGGTGGCCGGTGAGATAACCAGCGGGGCCGTAGTGTCCTACGCGGATGTCGTGCGTGACAAGATCAGGAAGATCGGCTACGTGGATTCCGACGCTGGGTTCGGTGCCGATACCTGTGCCGTCCTGGTTTCGCTCGACAAACAGTCGCCGGATATCTCGCAGGGTGTGACCGCAGGCCAGGGACTCTTCAAGGAGCAGGGGGCCGGGGACCAGGGAATGATGTTCGGCTACGCCTGCGACGAGACGCGGGAACTGATGCCGATGCCGATCATGTTCGCGCACAAGTTGACGAGGGAGCTGGCGAAGGCGAGGCGCTCGAACGCGCTCCCGTTCCTGCGGCCCGACGGGAAATCACAAGTCTCGGTGGTGTACGAGAACGGGCGCCCCGTATCGATCGACACGGTAGTGGTTTCATCCCAGCACGATCCCGATGTGCCGCACAAGAAACTGTCGGCCGGAATAATCGAAGAGGTCGTCAAGAAAGTGATACCGGCGAAGCTGCTGACGAAGAAGACACGGTACCTGATCAACCCGACCGGCCGTTTTGTCGTGGGCGGGCCGCAGGGCGATTGCGGACTGACGGGCCGGAAAATCATTGTGGACACATATGGCGGGATGGGCCGGCACGGCGGAGGAGCTTTCTCCGGGAAGGACCCGTCCAAGGTGGACCGGAGCGCGGCCTACATGGCCAGGTACGTGGCCAAGAACATAGTGGCGGCCAGGTTGGCGCGCAGGTGCGAGGTCCAGCTCGCGTACGCCATCGGGTTTGCCGAGCCCGTGTCGGTCCTTGTCGAAACCTTCGGTACCGGCAGTGTGCCGGACACGAAGATAGAGCGTGCGGTCAGGAAGGTGTTCGGTCTGAAGCCCGCCCAGATCATCAAGCAGCTTGACCTGCTGCGGCCGATCTACGAGGCAACGTCGGCATACGGTCACTTCGGTCGCACGAGGGGTCTCAAGACCTTCACGTGGGAGAAAACAGACAGGAAAGATGCCCTGAAGGCTTCGGTCTGAGAGCAATGCTGATGATCGTGCACCGGGGACGAGCAGACAGGAGCGAGATGAAGAGGAATCGGAAAAGCAAGAAAAGGACTGGGCCGCCAAAGGGGTTCACGGACTACGCAGTCACGGACATTGGACTGGCCGGGTTCGGACGGAAGGAGATGGACCTGGCAGAGGAGGAAATGCCGGGCTTGATGAATCTCAGGGAGGAGTACGGGCAGGCAAAGCCGCTGAAAGGAGCACGGATATGCGGCTCTCTGCACATGACCGTTCAGACGGCCGTACTCATCGAGACGCTCAAGGCGCTCGGCGCGCGTGTGCGTTGGGCAAGCTGTAACATATTCTCGACACAGGATCACGCGGCGGCCGCGATTGCGGCAACGGGGATCCCCGTGTTCGCGAAGAAAGGCGAATCGCTCAAGGAGTACTGGGAATATACCGACAGAATCCTCGACTGGGGCAATGGGCAGGGGCCGACGAGCATTGTGGACGACGGGGGAGATGCGACGTTGTTCGTGCATCTCGGCTATCAGGCCGAGGAGAACCCCGCCGTCCTGGAGAAGAAGCCGGGCAGCGAGGAGGAGGGGGTGCTCTTCGCACAGGTTAAGAAATCGCTGAAACGGGATCCAAACCGGTTCCACCGGATTGCTCCGAAAATCCGCGGCGTATCCGAGGAGACCACCACGGGTGTTCATCGGCTCTACCAGATGCACGAACAGGGCAAACTCCTGTTTCCCGCATTCAACGTGAACGACGCGGTTACCAAGTCCAAGTTCGACAACCTCTACGGCTGCAGGCATTCATTGGTGGACGGAATTTCGCGGGCGACCGATGTGATGGTGGCCGGCAAAACTGCGGTGGTGGCGGGTTACGGCGACGTGGGTAAGGGGTCATGCCAGGCGTTGCGCGGCCAGGGTGCGAGGGTCATAGTCACCGAGATAGACCCGATATGCGCACTACAGGCTTCGATGGAAGGCTACGAGGTGATGACCATGGACGAAGCCTGTAAGGAAGGCGAGATATTCGTAACGGCGACTGGCTGTTGCGATGTTATTACCGAGAAGCACATGCGCAAGATGAAGCACATGGCGATCGTATGCAACATAGGCCACTTCGACAGTGAGATAGAGATAGCGAAGCTCGAGAAGTACCGATGGGAACCGATAAAGCCACAAGTGGACAAGGTCATATTCCCGAACGGCAGGTTCATAATAGTACTTGCCAGGGGGCGCCTGGTGAATCTCGGTTGTGCAACGGGGCATCCGAGCTTTGTTATGTCGAACAGCTTCACCTGCCAGGTCCTTGCCCAGATCGAGTTGGCGGCAGGGCATGGCGATTACGAGACGGGCGTACATGTGCTGCCGAAACTGCTCGACGAACACGTTGCGCGCGTACACTTGGCGAAGCTCGGAGTGAAGCTGGATAAACTGAACAGGAAACAGGCCGCCTACCTGGGCGTGAAATCCGGGGGACCGTACAAACTCGATTCGTACAGGTACTGAGGCGTGTTCCGCCGATGTGAGGGCGGCGGGTGAACAGGGGGACCGATCCGGATGACTACGATTAGTATCGACGAGATAATGAAGCTGCTGCCGCACAGGTATCCGATCCTCCTGGTGGACCGGGTTATCGAGTGTGATGACGAGAAGAAGATTGTTGCGATCAAGAACGTGACGGTCAACGAGCCTTTCTTTCAGGGGCACTTCCCGGGCATGCCCATAATGCCCGGCGTCCTGCAGCTGGAGGCGATGGCGCAGGCGGGTGGGATTCTACTCAATCGCATTGCGGGTACGGGCGGCAAGATCCCGTACTTCATGTCCATAGACAAGGCGAAGTTCCGGCAGGTCGTGCGGCCGGGCGACCAGATGCGGCTCGAAGTGGAGATCACGAAGATGCGGGCGAAGTCCGCCAAGTTCAAGGGGAAGGCCTTCGTGGACGACGCCCTGGTTTCGGAAGCGGAGCTGATGTGCATGATCACCGATCAGAAGGCCGAGGCATGACGTCCGTTCATCCGACAGCGATCGTGGCAGAGGGCGCGGAGCTCGGCGCCGACGTGGAGCTCGGTCCGTACTGCATTGTCGGACCAAACGTCTCGATCGGTGACGGAACGCGGGTGATGTCACACGTGGTCCTCGACGGTTTCACGAAGCTTGGCAGCGGCTGCACGGTGTTCCCGTTCGCATGTATCGGGACGCAGACGCAAGACTTGAAATACAAGGGAGGGAAGACCTTCGTGGAGATCGGCGACCGTACCACGCTGCGCGAGTACGTCACGGTGAACTCGGGCACGAACGAGGGTGAGGTTACCAGCGTGGGGACGGGCTGCCATATAATGGCCTACTCGCACGTTGCCCATGCGTGCCGGGTCGGGAACGACGTGATAATGGCCAACTGCGCGACGCTGGCCGGGGAAGTGGTTGTCGAGGACCAGGCAATACTTGGGGGATTCAGCGGAGTGCACCAGTTCGTGAGGGTCGGCAGGCTCTGCATGACGGGCGGATGCACGAAGGTTACGCAGGACTGCCCGCCCTTCATGATCGTTGACGGGAACCCGGCGAGCGTGCGCGGCGTCAACGTCATCGGGCTGGATCGCCGAGGAATCGATCCGGAAGCCCGGAAGGCGTTGAAGCGGGCCTACAAGCTGCTCTACAGGGACGGCCTGTCCACGAGCCAGGCGGTGGACGGGATACGGGGGGAGATGTCGGGGATCGCTGAGGTCGATCACCTGGTCTCCTTCATAGAGAGTTCGAAACGCGGCATAGTCAAATAGCGGTTGCGACCGGGTGACATGGCACGGAGCCGCAGGAGGCAGGTGCGATTATGCGATTCCACGGTCTAAGGTTCTGCCTGGCGGCGGGCATGATTGCCTGGCTTGCGTTCCCGGCGGCTGCGCGGGCACAGCAGGTGAACGGCGCCGTCAATTTCAGTTTCGACCAGGTCGATATCCACACATTCGTGAAGCTGGTCGGCGAGATGACGGGAAGGAAATTCGTGATCTCCGAGGACGTGACCGGGAAGATCACTGTTGTCTCGCCTCGGGTGACGCGCAACCAGGTCTATCCCCTGTTCCTTTCGATACTGGAATCGGCCGGGTGTTCGATCGTGGAAGAGGGGAAGATTCACAGGGTCGTGCGCATACCCGACCGGGCGACTCCCATCGTGCCGGTAGTCGGGGAGACAGATCGCCTGCCGGTCGGCGGGATGGTGATGAAGGTCTTCCGGCTACAGCACGTGACTGCGGCCCAGATCAAGAAAGTGCTCGACTCGAAGATGGGAGGCGCAAAAGGGGGACGGGTCTCGGCTGTCGAAGAAACGAACCACGTCATTATCACCGACACCGCGGAGAGCATCAGGCGCATTGCCAAGCTCCTGAAGGAAATAGACCGGCCCGGGCTCGCGCGGGTTATCGAGGTGGTGGCGCTCAAGGTCGCGGGCGCCGAAGCGCTGGCGGACCAGCTCAACCGTGCGATATATGAGAGCGAAAGCCGGGGAGAGCGGCTGAAGAGGCGGCTCCCGCCCGTGCCGGGGGCGAGCGACGTGGCCGCGCAGGGCACCGGCGTGGTGGCCTCGCCCCACTCGAACAGTCTTATACTCGTCGGGCCCGCCAACAGGATCGCCTCGCTGAAGAAGATCATAGCCAAGATGGACGTGGAGCCTCCGGCCGGGCGTGGGCGGCTGAACGCCATATTTCTCAAGTACGTTTCGGCCGAGGAGGCGGCGAAGAGCATAACGGCGCTGCTCGCAAAGAGCTCCGGCCCCGCCGTGGCCCAGGGCGCCAAGAAACGCGGACGAATAGCCATCGAGGCGAGCGCGGCGAACAACGCCTTGCTGGTGGACGCTGCGAAAGGCGACTTCGACGAGGTGCGCAGACTGGTGGAGCAGCTCGACAAGGCCGTGGACCAGGTGTTCATCGAGGTGATTATCGCTGAGATCAGCGGCTCGGACAGCTTCGAGTGGGGTGTCGACATGAACCTCATGGACAAGAGCGGCGAAGACATTGTCATTGGGGGGATGACCCTGGCGGACGGAGGGAGCTCCCTTCTCAACATGGTTCAGAACGGGGTGTCGCCACGGGGGCTGACCGCGGGTCTGGCACTGAGAGCTTCACGGGATGCGACCGGGAACCTGGTCACGGACGCGCCCTCGGTGATCAATATCGATGCGATGAAGAAGACCGGGAAGGTCCGAATTCGCTCCAATCCGTCCCTGGTGACGCAGAACAACAGGGAAGCCAACGTCAGCATTGTCAGCGATATTCCTATCCTCAAGTCCAAGGTGGAGGGTACCGGTGACTCGCGCGAGGTGATACAGAACATCGAGCGCATGGACGTCGGCATTAAGCTCAAGCTGACGCCGCACATAGTATCGGACAAGGAGGTCAGGCTGGCACTGAACCCGAGCATCGAGGCGGTGATAGACCCGGGGCCCACGGGAACGGATTTTGCCCCGACGATAGCGCGGAGAGAGGTGTCCACGACGGTCACCGTACCCGACGGGCAGACCGTTGTGATCGCCGGGCTCACGCAGAGGGACAAGCGCAAGGTTGTCCGCCGCGTTCCCATACTGGGATGGATTCCGCTGATCGGGTTGCTGTTCAGGGATACGTACGAAGTCATGGAGGACACGAACGTGCTGATCTTCGTGACGCCGCGGATTCTCAAGGATGCCGGGGCCGCGGAGAAGCTGAAGGCCGAGCTGGAAAAGAAGACGAACGTCTCCTCCAGCGAGAAGAAAGATGGCGATGAATGACCAGGCGGGGGACTCCCCGGTTGCCGTGGATGACCTGGAGGCGCTGGCTCGGCGGTACGGCATGGATTTCCTTCCGTCCGTGCCCGACGAAATGCTGGACCCTTCCCTGGTGTCGGACCTGCCCGTTGAGTGGGCGCGCTCGAACTGCCTGTTGCCGGTACGGATCGACGGGGAGGCATGTGCCCTTGGTTGCGATCCGCGACAGGTCGCGGAGCAGGAACACCTGGCGCTTCTCCTGGGCGTGGAGCTCCGTGCGGTGCTTGCGCCGCGCGAGGTGGTGCTCCAGGGCATAGAGCGCTGCTACTACAGCAAGGACGATTCTCCCGGGGAGTTCATCCAGGACATTGGTTCGGCGGACGAAGGGGCTGTCCGGGGGCAGGCGGAGAGCGGCGCGGACGACCTGCTGCAGGTGGCCGAGAAGGCGCCCGTCACGCAGCTCGTGAACCTGATACTCCTGGAGGCGGTGAAACGCCGCGCGTCCGATATCCACTTCGAGCCGTTCGACAGGAAGCTGAGAATCCGGTACCGCGTGGACGGTGTTCTCTACGAGCAGTCGTCGCCGCCGAAGCACCTGGAGGATCCGTTGGTCTCGCGCCTGAAGGTCATGGCCCGCATGGACATCGCGGAGAGACGCCTGCCGCAGGACGGCATGGCCAGGGTGAGAGTGGGGGAGCGGGAGGTGGATATAAGGGTCTCCACCATTCCGGTGGCCGAAGGTGAGAGGGTCGTCCTGCGGCTGCTCGACAGGGACTCGGCGCTCTTGCCGCTTGAATCCCTGGGGATGACATCCGACAGGCTGAGGTCGTTCGAGGCCCTGCTGGCGGAGCAGAACGGGATCGTGGTCGTTTCGGGTCCCACCGGGTCCGGGAAGACGACAACGCTCTACGCCGCTCTCGGTCAGCTCGATGCCTCGCGCCGGAACATACTGACGATCGAGGACCCGATAGAGTACCGGCTGCCGGATATAGGCCAGATCCAGGTGAAGCCGAAGATAGGCTTGTCGTTCGCGTCCGGCCTCAGGCACATACTCAGGCAGGACCCGGACATCGTGCTGGTGGGAGAGACGCGCGACGTGGAGACGGCGGAAATCGCGATGCGGGCCGCACTCACCGGGCACCTGGTTTTTACGACACTCCACACGAACGACGCGCCCGGCGTAGTCCTCCGCTTTACCGACATGGGGGTCGAGCCCTACCTGCTTGCCTCGTGCCTGAAGGGTGCGCTGGCGCAGCGATTGGTCCGTGTGCTGTGCCCGGAGTGCAAGGAGGGGACGACCCTCTCGAGAACGCAAGCGCAGGCGCTGGGACCTGCCGGTGGCGCCCTGGCGGAGACGAAGGTCTACGGCCCGGCGGGATGTCCCGCATGCTTGGAGGGGTACAGCGGAAGGACCGGCCTGTTTGAGTTGTTGGTCGTGGATGACGAACTGCGCGAGATGATACGCCGCGGCGGCATCGCGGCCGCGGACCTGCGGACGGCCGCCGCCCGGAAAGGAATGATCACCCTCGAACAGGACGGGCTCGATAAGGTCAAGGCCGGCATCACCAGCGTCTCGGAAATAATCAATGCCGCCGCCCCGTAGTCAACATCTGGAGCTGAGCCCTGAACCCTGAACCCTGAGGCCCCCCCTTGCAGACGTTTAACTACAGAGGCTATGACCAGGCCGGGCATCTCCGCAAGGGGCTGGTAGAGGCCGTCAACGCCAAGGATGCGCGCAAGCGGCTCGCGGCAACGGGGACGCTTGTGGAGGACATCTCCGCGGCCGGCGCCGGGGCGCGCTTTCCCGTGGAGGATCGGCTCGTCTTCTACAGGGAGTTGAGCTCCCTGCTGGGCGCCGGTCTCCCCATGGTGAAGGCGCTCGACACGCTGATAGAAACGCCGGGGGCAGAGCACTCGCGCGCCCTCCTTGCGGGCGTCAGGGACGCGGTCCGCGAGGGAGCAGCGCTATCGGATGCGCTGGCGGCGGCCGCCGAATCGGTGGGAGTATTCGAGCAGTCGGTCATCAAGGCCGCGGAGCGCTCCGGCGATGTCGAGCATATGCTGGAGCGACTCAGCGGGTTCCTGGAGGAGAGGGAACACCTGCGGCAGCGCGTCCTGTCCGCTCTTATATACCCGGCAATCGTTTTTGTCGTGGGCGTCCTTGTTGCCATCGTAATGCTTGGCTTCCTGGTTCCGCGCGCGCAGGATATCCTCGTGAAGGCGGATGTGCCTTTGCCGGCGATCACGAAGGCGATGATTGGGCTGGGCTCGATGGCGGTGAGGGTCGGGGCGCCGGCGCTCATCGCGCTGGCTGTCGGGATGCTGGTGCTTCGACGCAGGATGGGGAGTGACGAGGATCTTCGCGTCAGGTGGGACAGGTTCCTCTTCGGGTTCCCCCTGGTGGGGAAGGGCTACGCGATTCTGGTGAATCTCAGGTTCGCCCAGACCCTGGCGGTGCTCACGCGCGGCGGCGTGCCGTTGATGGAAGGGCTCGTGCTGGCGGGGAAGGCCTCCGGGAGTCCCTGGGTCGCCCGGCTGTCGGAGCGTGGAGGCGAAGAGGTCCGTCATGGAAGCAGCCTGTCGGATGCCGTCCGAGAGATCCCGCCGCTTGCGGAGGCACTGCCTGGCTGGATTCGGATCGGCGAGGCCGGCGGTGGGATGGAGCGGCTTCTCGACACCGCGGGCCGCCGGTACGCGGAGCGGTGGGACAGGTTCATCGCGAGGTGCCTCAGCTTCCTGGAGCCGGTCCTGATCCTGATCATCGGCGCATTTGTTCTGCTGGTGACGCTCTCGATCGTACTCCCGGTCATATCCCTGTCCCAGGGAATCACGGGATAGGTGTTGCGTCAACAATCGCCTTGCCTCGGCCCTTCCTCTGACCTATCCTGCCGCAGATCCTGTCCGCGTACTCCCGTAGCTCAGCTGGATAGAGCATCGGATTTCTAATCCGACGGTCGGAGGTTCGAGTCCTCCCGGGAGTGCCAGCTCACGTATATCGTTATCCTCCTCGTCCTTCGTCATCGACGGCTACAGATGGAGTCGCTTTCGATCACGAGGACGACGACGAGGGACGAGGACGATTCCCTTACCCGTCCAGTTCCTGGCGAAGCACGGTTGCGAGCGCGTCCATGGTGTAGGGTTTGGCCAGCCAGCCGGCGCCCATGCCGAGGGCCGTGCGTGTCCTGTCGGTTGGAGCGTAGCCGCTGCAGATCACGGCCTTCTGTTCCGGGCAGAGCTCCCGTATGGCGTGGAACGTTGTGAGCCCGTCGAAATCCTCTTCCATTACCATGTCGAGCAGGACCAGGTCGAACGGATGGCCGCCGTCGTCCTTATGGGCCTTCTTTATCAGGCCGAGCGCGTTGCGTCCGCTTATGGCGGCGGTCACCTTGTAACCGAGCCTTCTAAGGAAGCGTTCGGCGACGATGCGGGGAGCCGGCTCGTCGTCGACAACGAGAACGTGTTCCGTTCCCCCAGTTACCTCGACGTGTGGCTGTTCCGGCAGTTCCGCCGATTCGGTTGTCGGGAAATAGAGAGATATGCTCGAGCCTTTGCCGGCCTCTGTGGTGAGGTCTATGAAGCCTTCGTGATCCTTGACTACACCGTGCACGACGGATAACCCCAGGCCGCTCCCGCTCTGGCGGCTCTGTTTCTTCCGGGTAAAAAACGGCTCGAATATGCGGTCCAGGTAGTCGTTGTCCATGCCGACGCCGCTGTCGGTCACCTGCACAACCGCGTAGTCGCCCGGGGCGATGACCTCGTAGCCTATCTTCTGGCGCTGCAGGGATACGAACGATGTGGCGACGGACAGGGACGGCTCTGGACACGGTGTCCCGGTAATCTGCTCGTTCATGGCTTCCAGGCTGTTCCGGACGAGGTTGGAGATCGCCCGTATGAGATGGGGCTCGGAGGCCGAGATGAGCTTCGGATCGTCGCTGAGGTCGGTGGAGAAATCGACGTCGCCGCGGGGTCTTATCATCTCCATGAATTCCTGCGAGCGTATGAAGTCGTCCACTACCTTGTTGATGCTCACAGGCTTCAGGTCGTAGCTGTCGCGCTTTGTCGATGCGGTGAGATCGCGCACCATCGCCGCGGCGCGCTGCGCGGACGTCTTCATGAGCTCGAGGTCCATTTCCGTGGCCGACAGGCGTTCGTGGCAGGTCTCGCACGTGTGCCTTATTTCGTCGATGATGATGTCCGGGAGCCCGAGCATGGGCGCGAGGATGTTGTTGAGATCGTGCGCCACGCCGCCGGCGAGATCCGCCAGCGATTCCATCTTCTTTGCGTGGACGAGCCTTTCCTGGAGCGCCCGGTTCTCCATGGCCAGCTTGTGACGGTCAACGGCTTTCCATATCGCCCCGAGCAGGCCGTCGGCGGTTTGGAGTGGTTTGACGAGGTAGTCTTGCGCGCCCATCTTGAGGGCGTCCACCGCCGAGTCTACGCTTCCGTAGCCGGTGATGAGGATGACGGGGAGGTCATCGTGGTTCTCCCTGACGTGACGGAGCAGGGCTATGCCGTCCATGCCCGGCAGGTTCATGTCGGTCGCGACGGCATCGAAGGAGCCCGACGACAGGGCCTCGATCGCGCTTTCGGCGTCGGCGACCTGTGTGGCCCGAACGTCCTGGATTTCCAGGCTCATCGCCAGGAACTCACGGACGTCCTCGTCATCATCCACGAGGAGGACATGCAGATCCTTCATGCGCGTGTCTTCGTCCACAGTTAATGCCCTCTATCAATAACCTTCCACATAGCGGTCCGCAAAGTCAAGAATTCTGTTCTTTGAGCTTCCCGAATTCTTGATTCCCTGCTCACAATCCGTGGCATCAGTCGAGGTGCCTGCGGATGGCGGTGGCCAGCTCGGCGGATGCGATGGGCTTGAGCAGGAACTCGCGAATGCCTATTTCCTTGGCTTTTTCCTCCGTGAAGTTGTCTGGGAACCCTGTGACCAGGATGATGGGGATGTCGGGCCGGAGCTCGAGGAGCTCTTTCGAGAGGTCCTCGCCGCTCATGACGGGCATTACCTGGTCGGTCACGACGAGGTCGAACTTGTTCGGATCCTGCCTGAATATGGCAAGCGCCTGTATCGCGGAGGCAGCAGTAACCGCGCTGTACCCGAGCGACTCGAGGGTGCGCTTGGTCATGTCCAGGATATCCTCTTCGTCGTCGACGACGATTATGCGTTCGGTCCCTGTCGGGAGCGGCTGGTCGGTTGGCGCAGCCTGGACCGGCACCGGCTTGTCGACCGTCGGGAAGACTATGGTAAACGTGGAACCCTCGCCGGGGGCCGTGTCGAGCGTGATGATGCCTCGAAATGACCGGACGATTCCCTGGACAACCGAGAGCCCCATGCCCGTGCCTTCCCCCTTTTTCTTCGTGGTGAAGAACGGTTCGAACACCCTCTCCGCGGTCTGTTCGTCCATCCCGGTGCCGGTGTCCCTGATCGTGATCCGGAGGTACCGCCCGGGCTCGAGTTCCGGGTACTTGCTCCGGGTGCGGCGGTCGATAACGAAATTGGTGGCGCTGATCTCCAGGAGGCACTCGTCACAGTCCTTCATGGCGTGCCCGGCGTTGGTGCAGATGTTCATGAGGACCTGGTGGATCTTTGTGGCGTTTCCGAGGATCGTGTCGTGCTCGGCCTTCAGTATGCGCTTCAGCTGCACCTTCTCCGCGAGGGACTTCTTCTGGAGGACCAGCACCTCCTTGATGATCGGAGTGATGATGACGGGATGGAGGTCCTGTTCGTCGACGTCGTCCGCTTCGCGGCAGTGGGTGAGGATCTGGCTTATGAGCTCCTTGGCCCTCCCGCTGGCCTTGATGATTCCGGACATGCATTTCTTGACTGCGGGGTTGTCTTTGGCCGTCCGCATGGTGAGCTCGGCGTAGCCCACGATGGGGGTGAGGATGTTGTTGAAATCGTGGGCTATGCCGCTGGCAAGCGAGCCGATAGCCTCCATCTTCTCCGCCTGCCTGAGCTGTCGCTCGTTGGCCCGGAGATCCGCCTCGGCGCGCCGGCGCTCGGTGATGTCCTGCACTTGGGCGAAGTAACCGCGCGGCAGGAAATCGCGGTTCGGCCCCATGTTGTTGACAGACCTCAGTAAATGGCGATTGGGCTCGCAAGTTGAATGCTCCAACCACTCGCTCCATCGGGGGTGATTGAAGAAATGTGAACCTCCGGTTAAGGTCTTCGAAAATGAAAGAAGGCGAAGGCC
>Ga0272442_10000424_pt1 | contig 69190 bp, 47 predicted proteins | sample SSMForm2O_FD_200262 | JGI IMG/M metagenome (GOLD analysis project Ga0272442, IMG submission 200262) | Marine sediment archaeal communities from Little Sippewissett salt marsh, Falmouth, MA, United States - SSM-Form-2O | ecosystem: Environmental > Aquatic > Marine > Wetlands > Sediment ...
AGGCCGGCCGCGGGGGAGGGCGTGTGGGCTGCGATCTACCGGGCGAAGTGGGTGCTCACGAGCATCGCGGCGGGGGGCTTTGCGGCCACGCTCCTGCTGTGGTTCGCTCTGAAGCCGTGGAAGCTGGTGACGGCGGCGGTGCCTGCGGTGGCGCTGGCGCTGCTGTTTCCATCGATGCCGCAGCTTGCGTTTGCGGCGGGGGTGGTGGGGCTGTCGGTGGTCACGAGCACGAGCGATGGGGAGACGGGCGAGTGGTTCGCCTCGTCGTGGGGCTTCGCCCGCCAGATTCTGCCGCTCCTGTTCTTCGGCGTGCTCGTGGCGGGCGCTCTGCTGGGGCGGCCGGGGCACGAGGGGCTCATCCCGTCGTCGTGGGTGAGCCGTTCGGTGGGGGGGAATTCGCTGGCATCGAACTTCTTCGCCTCGGTGGCCGGGGCGTTCATGTATTTTGCGACGCTCACGGAGGTGCCGATCCTGCGGGGCCTGCTGGACAACGGGATGGGCCGCGGCCCGGCCCTGGCGCTGCTGCTGGCGGGGCCGGCGCTCTCGCTGCCGAACATGCTGGTGATCCGTAGCGTGATGGGCACGAAGAAGACCGTGGTGTACGTGGCGCTGGTGGTCGTGATGGCCACGATCTCGGGGATCATCTACGGGGCCGTGTGCGGTCAGGAGGGAGTCTAGGATGGCATCGCAGGCGAGCCAGGGCAAGCCGTCGCGGGGACTGAGCGTTTTCGAGCGCTATCTCACGGTGTGGGTGCTGCTGTGCATCGTGGCGGGGATCGTGCTGGGGAAGGTGGCGCCGAGCGTGGCAGGGTTCCTCGACGGCCTGGCCATCCGCGTGGAGGGAGCGCCCGTGGTGTCGGTCCCCATCGCGATCTGCCTCTTCTTCATGATGTACCCGATCATGGTGAAGATCGACTTCGCGGAGGTCCTCAAGGCGGGCCGCAGCGCTCGGCCGGTGGGGCTCACGCTCTTTGTGAACTGGGCCGTCAAGCCGTTCACGATGTACGCCATCGCCCTCTTCTTCCTGGGGACGCTGTTCCGCGGGTTCATCGGTGCGGATGCAGTGGACTACGTGAAGATGCCGCTGGGCCTCGACCTGGAGCTCGGGGCTGTCTATGGTGCGGGCAAGGTGGTGATGCACGCGGGGGCGAAGATGCTCGAGGTGCCCCTGTGGCGGAGCTACCTGGCGGGCTGCATTCTGCTGGGCATTGCGCCCTGCACGGCCATGGTGCTCGTGTGGGGCTACCTGGCGAAGGGCAGCGGCGGCCACACCCTGGTGATGGTGGCGATCAACTCGCTCACGATGCTCGTGCTCTACGCCCCGCTCGGGGGCTTCCTGCTGGGCGTCGGGCGGCTGCCCGTGCCGTGGCGGGCGCTGCTGCTGAGCATCGGCATCTACGTGGCCCTCCCCCTGGTGGCGGGCTACATCTCGCGCAGGTGGGTCATCCAGGCCAAGGGCGAGGCGTGGTTCAGGGAGAAGTTCCTGCACGTGCTCACGCCGGTCACCATCCTGGCGCTGCTGATCACGCTGGTGCTGCTCTTTTCGTTCAAGGGCGAGGTGATCCTCTCGAAGCCGCTCACGATCCTGTGGATCGCGATTCCGCTGTTGATCCAGACAAACCTGATCTTCTGGCTGGGCTACGGGCTGGCGCGGGTGCTCAAGCTGAGCTACCAGGACGCCGCTCCGTCGGCGATGATCGGCGCGAGCAACCACTTCGAGGTGGCGATCGCCACGGCCACCATGCTTTTCGGCCTGTCGTCGGGGGCCGCGCTGGCCACCGTGGTGGGCGTGCTCATCGAGGTGCCCGTGATGCTCCTGCTCGTGAAGATCTGCCTGAAGACACCCCACTGGTTTGTTGCTGAGGAAGGCGCGCGGACATGACGGCTGGCGAGTGCAAGCACAGGTCGGGAGGCGTGGCCGCCCTCGTGGCACTGGGGCTGGCCGTGCTCTGCGGAACGGCGTCGGCTGGCGCGACCGCGCTGTCGGGAAGCGTGTGCCCGCCCTTCCACCTGCTGGACGAGGAGGGCAACGTGATCGACCCCGTGAAGGGGACGAACGCCGCCAGGCCCTACTCGCCGAAGCGCACGTGCGGGAAGTGCCACGACTACGCGACGATCACCCAGGGCTACCACTTCATGCAGGGCAAGGGCGAGAAGCCCACGGCCGACCAGGCCGCCCGCTGCCAGTGGGCATCCACCCCCGGGAACTACGGCGGCTCGTGGTGCTCGCCCGCGCCGCTCTACCGCTACCTGTCGCCGAAACACAATCCCTCGCCCGCCACGATGGACATGACTTCGTTCACCTTCATCACCGCCGGGTGCGGCGGCTGTCACCCGGGCGGCGGCTCGGCGGAGCACGACCGCGAGGGCAAGCGCTACGACCGCTGGATGGCCGACCCGGCCAGCGGCCTCGCGCCCGGGGCCGACAACCATTTCGACGGCGACTACTACAAGGCACGCTGGAGCGAGACGGGCGTGCTCGAGGCCGACTGCCTGCTGTGCCACCTCCCAGGCTACAGCTTCTCCGAGCGCAACAGGCAGCTCAAGGCCCTCAACTTCCGCTGGGCCGCCACCGCGGGCTCCCGCCTGGCCACCGTGACCGGCTCGGTGGGCAAGGGCGAGACGGTGACGGTCGCCTACGACAGGACGAAGTTCAACCCCGACGGCACGCTCGCGCCCAACATCGTTCGCGAGCCGCGCAACGAGGCCTGCCTGGCCTGCCACGCCAAGCCTGGCTGGAAGAAGCGCGGCGCCAACTTCCGCGCACGCACGGACGTGCACCTGCGCGCCGGCCTCAGGTGCGTGGATTGCCACCCCGCCGGCAGCACCGCCACCGACCCGCGCATCCACGGAAAGGAGCGTCACGATATCGGCAAGGGCGACGACCCCGGCGGCCTCGTCAGGAACGACCTGGACAACACCTGCCGCTCCTGCCAGTCCTGCCACGCCACCGGCCTCCTCGGCGCACCCGTCGCCACGCACCGTTGGCTCCCGCCCCTCCACATCGACTCCATCGCCTGCCAGACCTGCCACATCCCCGAGCGAACCGTGAAGGCCGTGCAGTTCCAGGCCGGCGACGTCTTCAACCCCGGCACGAGAATCCCCACCAAGGGCAAGCACCTGTGGACCTTCTACGGGCCTGACATGAAATACTGGAACCACTACGGCGACCTCACGATGATGGGCTACGACGACAAGCCCACCGATCCCTACCGCCCCATCCTCGCCCGCTACAAGGGCAAGATCCAGCCCGTCAACCGCGTCCACACCGCCTGGCCAGCGATCCACACGGAGGGCAAGCCCGGCCTCATGCAGCCGAGAATGGCCGACATCTACAAGATGTGGACGGCTCACCAGAAGGACGCAAGCCAGTACCCCGAGCTGGCCAGGATCGGCGACGACAACGGCGACGGCGTCATTGAGGTGAACCGGCCTGAGGAGATCGACGCGCTCATTGCCGCAGTCACCCAACGGCTCAAGGATGTGGGGGTTCCCCTCGACGGCAAGCGCGTCGTCTGGGCGTGCAACGACCGTGTGTACAAGTCGGGCACGAAGCACCGCACCATCGACAAGCACGCGTGGGAGGCATCGCCCTACGGCAACACCCATACCTACAACCACGACGTGTTCCCTGCCCGCTCGGCACTGGGCGTGAACGGCTGCACGGACTGCCACCACCCGCAGGCCGATTTCTTCTTCGGCCCCGTGGTCAGGTATCCCTTCGACGGGGAGGGGAAGCCGGTGACGGAGCCTCAGAGCCGTCTCATCGGCGTCAGCACCTTCTGGGCAACGGTGGGGGCGTGGCGGGAGACCTACGTGAAGCCCGTGCTCTACGGTCTCCTCGTCGCGCTCGGGTGCGCCGCCGTGGCTCTCGTGGGGCAGTGGCTTCTCGTCTGGGCATTGGCCGACAGCCCGGCCCGCCGCACGTGGCGGCTGGTGCCATGGCTCCTTGCCGTCGCCAGCGCCCTTGCTGCCCTGGCCCTCACGCAGCAGCCCGAGCTGCTGGCCTATGCGCTCCCCACCCGCTTCTGGCTCGACGCCAACCACTTCGCCCTTGCCGTGGTGGCCCTCGCCATCGGGGTGGTGGCGCTCCTCTCGGAGGTCCGAGCGAAGAGCCGCAGGCGGCCCGACGGCGCGGCGCGCCTCGCGTGCTCGGCCCCGGCCGTCGAGCTGGCCGCCGCGCTCGTCCTCGCCTGCGTCTCCGGCGTGCTCATGCTGCTCAAGCCCGGCGGCCTGAACCCGCTGACGCGGGCCGCGTTCAGCGCCTTCGACCTCTCGCTCGCGCTGGTGCTGCTGGGCGCGACGGCCGTCCTTCTGCGCAGGGCCGCAGACGCCGCCGCAGTCCAGGCGAGGGAGCCGAGATGAAGCCCTGTGGAGGAACGCGCCCAGACAGGGTCGGAGCCCGAACACGGGCACGGGCACCAGCCGCCAGCGCGCGGAGGACGTCGAGGAGCATCTGGGCCGGAAATCGCTCACATATGTTATCATTGTTTGCAGCAAGGCACAGCTCGTGGCTTGCCGAGAAGAAGGAGTGACGTCTGTGAAGATCCAGATCCTGGGCACCGGCTGCCCGAAGTGCAAGAAGCTCGCCGAGAACACCGAGGCCGCAGCGACCGGCCTGGGCATCGAGTTCGAGCTCGAGAAGGTCACCGAGATCGATGAGATCCTCGAGTTCGGCGTGATGATGACCCCCGCCCTCGCCGTCGACGGCGAGGTGAAGGTGACTGGCAGGGTGCCCTCGGTGGACGACATCAAGGCCATGCTCGCGTGACGTGCGTTCGCCCTGCGAACGCCGAGAGGAGAGCCATGAGTACCATAGCGAGAATCGCCATCGTCGCCCTGCTTGCCGTCGCCGTGGCCGGGGTGGTCGTGGCCAGGAGGGCGCGACCGCGCCCCGCGGCAGGGGAGGGCACAGCCCCCGCGGCCGCCGTGCCCCTGCCGCGTCTGGTGGACGTGGGGCGGGGCCAGTGCGTCGCCTGCAAAATGATGGAGCCCGTGCTCGAGGAGCTCCGCAAGGAGTTCGCGGGGCGCCTCCAGGTGGACTACGTGGACCTCGGCGCCGACCCCGATGCAGCCGAGAAGTTCGGGATCGAGATCATCCCCACCCAGATCTTCTTCGACGCGGACGGCGAGGAGCTCTTCCGCCACCAGGGCTTCTTCGGCAAGGACGACATCGTGGCGAAGTGGAAGGAACTGGGGGTGGACCTCAGCGAAGCCCCCTCGGCGAAGGCTGCCACCAGCGCCGCCACCAGGCCCACCGTGCCATGCGGGACCTGACGCTTCTAGCCTCCGCCACCGTGTGTGGCGGCACAACGGCGCGATAGCGCGCGTGAGCCCGAACTGCGGAGCAGGCCATGCAGGAGCTTTTCGCTGCACTGAGCCGGGCCGTGGAGGGCGCCCCAGCGGTCGCTCTGGGGGCCGCGTTCCTCTGGGGCATTCTCAGCGTGGTCCTGAGCCCGTGCCACCTGGCGAGCATCCCGCTCATTGTGGCCTTCATCGACCAGCAGGGGCGGATCTCGGCCCGCCGCGCGTTCGTCATCTCCTCGCTCTTCGCCGTGGGCATCCTGGTCACCATCGGCCTCATCGGCGCCATCACGGCGGCAGCGGGGCGCATGCTCGGCGACCTGGGCGCCTGGGGCAACTACCTGGTCGCCGCCATCTTCTTCGTCGTCGGCCTCCACCTGCTCGGCGTCATCCCCATGCCCTGGTCCGGGCCGGGACAGGTGGGGATGAAGCGCAGGGGCATGCTCGCCGCCTTCATCCTCGGCCTCGTGTTCGGTATCGCCCTCGGCCCGTGCACCTTCGCCTACATGGCCCCCATGCTGGCCGTGACGTTCAAGCTCGCGGCCACGCGCATCCTGTATGGCGTGGCGCTGCTGCTCGCGTATGGGGTGGGGCATTGCTCCGTGATCGTCGTCGCCGGCACGTCCACGGAGCTCGTGCAGCGCTGGCTGAACTGGAACGAGCGGTCGCGGGGTGCCGCGATCCTCAAGCGCGTGTGCGGCGTACTTGTGCTGGCAGCGGGGATCTATATGATCTGGATTGCCCCGTGAGGCGCCCCCGCGGCGCCTGGCGCAGCCTCAGAGGAGGTCTTCGAGCAGGGATGAAAGCCGAGAACCCCATCGTGGCCCTGCACCGAGCGATGATCCTGGCCGCACTGGTCGCCGCACTGCCAGGGTGCGCGTACCTTGGCAACCGCGGCCGCGACGCTGCCGAGATGTTCGACCTCGGCCTCACCTTCTCCAGCAAGCCGCAGCTCGGCCTCTACATGAACTGCCCCATCGTCGTCCCCATCGGCTACGGCCACGTCGACGGCTACTACGCCGGCGTCGGGGGCGGAAAGCTCGGGCTCAGCCAGCACACCCAGCGGAATGCCGGCCTGCTCCTGTGGGGCAGGGAGAGCAACACGTGGAGCGACGCCAGCGGCGATGCCGGCGAGGACCAGCAGGTGGGCCTCCTGGGACTCGCCGCCGGCCCGAGCGGCACCCGGCCCTACAAGCCCGCCTGCAAGCACTACTTCCACCTCGGCTGGGTCGGGGTGACCGCGAACGTGCGGTGGCTCGAGATTCCCGACTTCCTGTTCGGATGGGTCGGCCTGGATTTCAGCGGCGACGATGCTCGGGGAGCCCCCCGCGCAGGTCCTTCCACCCCTGGTAGCGAGGAGACGGAAGATGGCGCGTAACGCACGCTGGTGGATGGCGCTCGTCCTGGTGGGCGCCGTGGCAGGGGGAGCGTTGGCAGGGCAGGCGGGGGCGGTGAAGATCATCGCGATCAACACCAGCCCCAGGGCGGGCAAGACCACGGCCGCTGCTCTCACCGCCGTGCTCGAGGCCGCGAAGGCCGTCGACCCGAAGATCGAGGTCGAGCTGATCGAGCTGGCGGCGATGAACATCCCGGGCGCGGCCGCCGCGGGCTTGCCCGTGCCCGCGGGGCAGACGGACGACTTCCCGAAGCTCGTCCCCAAGCTCGCCGACCCCGCCGTGGCCGGCATCATCGTCGGCTCGCCCGTCTACTTCAGCAACATGAGCTCCCTGTGCAAGGCGTTCCTCGACCGCTGCATCGTGTTCCGCAAGCAGGGCTTCTCGTTGAGCGGCAAGGTGGCCGGCGTGGTGGCCGTGGGGGGCGCCCGCAACGGCGGCCAGGAGCTCACCGTGCAGTCCATCCAGGCCGCACTGCTGTGCCAGGACGTGGTGCTGGTGGGCACGGGGAAGCCGACGGGCCGCGCGGGCGCCATGCTGTGGAGCCAGAAGAGCGATATCTCGGGCGACGAGTACGGGCTGACCCTGGCGAAGGGCCTGGGCCGGCGCGTCGCCGAGGCGGCCCTGCGGCTCGCGGCGAAATGATGGGGCTCACTCCCCGGGCTCGCCCAGGATGATGAGATTGCGGTTGGTGATGCGCTCGTCGATGGCCGTGATCTTGCGGGCGCCATACTGCCCCGCGATCACGCCCACCATCGTCGCGTAGCGCACTCGGTCGTCCACGTGCTTGATCCGCTTCAGGTAGATGCCGTCCCGGATGCAGCACGGCATCGCGGCGAAGTGCGCCCCCGCCGCCACCGCCTTCCCCAGCGCCACCTGCGTGAGCTCGTTGCACGCGTGGATGCAGACCAGGTAGCTGCACGGCGCCGGCTCCAGCGACGCGATGTCGCTCTCGATGTAGCGGACGTTGGCGAGCGGAATATCCAGGTCGCGCGCCACCTCGAGGTAGTGCTCGAAGGCGGGGCGCTGATCGATGTCCACACACGCCACCGCCAGCTTCGGGAAGCGGAAGGCCAGGAGCATGCCCAGCAGCCCGTGGCCCGCACACAGGTCGTAGATGTGCTCCACGCGGCCGTCGCGCCAGTGCTCGTAGACGTCCTGACCGATCCGCTTGTAGGCCTCGAAGGTCTCGAACGTCTCCTTCACGCGCAGGTAGCTGGGGTAGCGGCGGCTGATCTCCGCGATCATCGTGGCCAGGCGGTCGCTGAACGTCGTTTCCGCCACGTAGGTCAGAAGCAGGTCGAAGCGCTCCCCGTCCAGGCCCCGCACCATCGCGTTGGAGTCCATGGGGTAGCGTTCGAGCATGTCGGGCTGCCACAGGCTCTCGGACTCATTGGGCTTCATCGCGTTTCCTCTCCGCTCGCAAGGTCTCTCCGCTCCTACTATACCGTGTGCCGGCCTGTTGTGGAAGCATCGCTTTCTGGCGTGCCTGGCCGGATTTTCCTTGATCCCTCGGATCCGAGGGGTATACTGGGCGTTCATTCAGGGGAGAGAAGGAGCAGCCAGGGCGATGCGTCTGCGAGTTGAAAGCTGACATAGGGCTGACGGTCGTCAGCCCGCGGGCACCTGCCCGCGCCGTGTTGCGCGGCGGTGGGGCATGCGCCCGTCGGTCTTGCAGTGCATCCCGTGGCCACCCGAATCTCAAGGCAGCAGTCGGCAAGGCCACGGGCGACCGTGGCTTTTTTCGTGGCCCGCCCGGTGAGGAGACGATGATGCAGCAGGAGCTTCTCGAACGGCTCGCCCGCGTGCCCGTGGTCGACACCCACGAGCACATGACGATGGAGGCCGCCTTCATCGCCGGCAGCTACGACTTCACGAACCTGATGGACTACGTGGGGCTGGACCTCGGCCTCGCGGGATTCCCCGCCGGGCCGTGGGGCGACGCCCAGGTGGCCGTCCAGAAGGGCGACAGCATCGACGAGAAGTGGCAGCAGATCAAGCCGCTGTGGCCCCACGTGCGCACCGGCGCCTACGCCCGCCACTACCGCCGCACGCTCCAGCGGTTCTTCGGCGTCGACGACCTCGACGACCGATCCGTCCACGAGGTGAGCGCCCGCATCGCCGACTACCAGCGCCCCGGCGTCTACGACGAGTGGCTCCACGACCGCTACGGCATCCGCACCTGCCTCCAGGTGGGCGACCACCACCCCGTGGCCGAGCCGCAGCACTTCGCCCAGGTCTTCTGCTTCGACGCACTCACCGGCGGCTACTGGCCCGTGTGGATGCGCGAAGCCCTCGGCGGCGACCTGCCCCCCCACTTCCCCGAATTCCGCCAGCGCCTCCTTGCCCGCATCGACGCCGCCGCGGCCAACGGCGCCGTCGGCCTCAAGATAGGATGGACCGCTCGCACGCGTCCCCTCGATTTCGTGGAGCAGCCCGCCGACGCCGTCCAGGAAGCCTACGCCTTCATGCGCCAGCAGACCGAGGTGGACTGCGCCGACGCCGCCCTTCGCGCCCGCCTCAAGCCCTTTCAGGACGCTGCGTTCTGGGCCGTCTTCGAGAAGGCAGGCGAGCTGGGCCTCCCCATCCAGATCCACAGCGGCCTCGAGTTCATGCAGCCGTGGGACGGGCGGCCCGCCACCCTCATCCCCAGCCTCGTGCGGTTCCCCGACACCAAGTTCGCCATCTTCCACGGCAGCTACCCCCACATGGCCGAGCTCACGGGGCTGGCCAAGAGCTTCCACAACGTCACCCTCGACCTCGCCTGGTTCCACCTCCTCTCCGAGCACCAGGCCCGCGCGTGGCTCGCCGAGTGGCTCGACGTGCTGCCCCACAACAAGCTCTTCGCCTTCGGGGGCGACGTGTTTCTCTTCTTCAGCATCTGCACGCACCTCGAGATCGCCCGCGAAAACGTCGCCGCCGTCCTCGCCGACCGCATCGCCCGCGGCCTGTGCGACATCGACGAGGCGGAGCACACCGCCCGCCTCCTCCTCCACGACAACCCCTGGAACACCTTCGCATTCGAGAACTGGCTGGAGAGTCGCACTAAGGGGTCAGATCTTGAATCTTGAATCTGCGGCAGGTGAGCGCCCCGTGAGTCAACGCACACGACGAGCCGGACGAGCATGGGGTCAGATCTTGAATCTTGAAAGTGGGCCGCCCGAGAGCCGTGGCCGGCACACGGGGCAACGTACAGATTCAAGATTCAAGATCTGACCCCATGACCTGTGACCCCAAGACCTGCCAGCACGTGAAGGAGAGGGCATAATGGGAAGGAAGAAGGACACACAGAGGCCGTCCGTGGCGATCCTGGTGGACTGCTCGCGCGACTTCCACACGGCACGGGAGCTGGCCGCACTGGAGCCCGACGACTGCTACGTGGCCACGCGGAACCACGAGCCGCTCCGGGCCGCATTGCTGCGCCGCTACGACGTGCTGGCCATCGCCGGCCACGGACTCGCCACCTACAGCCCGGCGGAGCTGAGAGCCATCGAGCGCTTCGTCCGTGGCGGCGGTGGGTTGCTGCTCGCCGCCTCGGCCGGCACGTTCGAGCGCTTTGCGCACCGGCCCGTCGCCCAGATGGCGGTGGCGGCCATCGCCCGGCGGTTCGGCATCGAGTTCCTCTCGCCGAGCGAGGCGCGCGGCCGGCCCGCGCGGTCTCTCGACGGTGTGGCCGGCTACCCGCAGCATTCGCTCCGCATCCACCAGGGCACAGCGATGCGTGGCGTGCACCGCTCCGATGCGTGGCTGCGCCACTGGAGCCCGCTGCGCGCCGGCAAGCCAGCCGAGGTGCTCCTCAGCCACCGCCGCACGGCCGAGGCCGCCGCGCTCCTCGTGCCTTTCGGCAAGGGCCGCGTGCTGGCCGCGGCGGACACGGGGTTCCTCCCGCGATACGAGCACAGCCCCTGGCTGTGCAGGCGCTGGATCGACGTGCTGGCGGGCGCCGCATCGGAGCGCCCGCGGCCGGCCCGCCTGCCGCGCGAGATCCATCCCACGTGGCACACCCGCCGCGGGGAAGGCTTCGAGCTTCAGTTCGCATCCACAGTGGCCGCGCGGGTGCCGGCCGTGCTGCGCATCGCGCGGAAGACTGTCCCGATGATCCGCTCCATCACGCGGCCGAAGGAAGGCAGCAAGCTGCGAGTCCGTCTCGTCCCCGGCTGCACCTCCACCGTTCACTGGGAGGAGGGGACCTGGGAGATGATGGCGTCGCTGGGCGCCGAGGCGCCGGACTGCGAACTGGCGTTTGCCATCGGCTCACTCGCCACACGCCGCCCGCTGGGCTACACGGTGCTCGACCAGGCGACCTACTGGTCCGTGCTCGGCGGCCAGGGCCTCGGCCGCTACGCGGGCCTGCTCGCGATGCGCCGCTCCGGCTTCGAGCACGAGGCCACCGCGCTCGCCGCCGAGTTGGCGCGCGAGAGTCGCCGCCGCCTCAGCGGCACCGACCTCGCCTGGTACTACCCCGAGGGCGCGGAAGGCCCCGGCCTGTGGCTGTGGCAGGAGCTCGAACGCCTCCACGGCCCTGGCCTGCTCGAGCGATTCGCCAAGGCGTTGCCCAAGAAGGCGAAGTGGGACCCCGCGCCGCGCGCCGTCTACACCCCGCTCGACATCGCGATCCACTTCCTGAGCCGAGCGGCGAAGACCGACCTCTATCCCTGGTTCGCCGAGTTCGGCGCCACGGTGCATCCGCTGCCAGCCGAGCGGTTCGGTAGCAAAGCCTTCAAGCACGACGTGAAGCGCCGCCTCCGCCACCAGTTGGCCGATGGCCACTCCACCGCTTCCGAGCGTGCCGATGCTCTCGACGCGCTGCTGGACCTCGAGAAGCAGGCGAAGCGGCCCCTGAAGGCCGCCACCCGCCAGGCGCGCTCGGTCGACCCCTGCACCCGCCTGCTCGGTGCCGCCCGCCTGGCCCGCGCGCGCGACCCGCGAGCTCTCGACGCGCTGCGCGCGCTTGCCGACAGCGATGCCGACCCCGCCCTGGCCGCACTCGCCGCGCGCAGCCGGGTCGACTTCGGCCGCCGCGCCGCCGCCGAGCGCCTCGCCGAGCTGGCCGAGCGCCTCGACCCGCGCTTCCAGCTCGAAGCGGCCCACCTCCTCGCACGCGTCGGCCACCCCGCCGCCGAGCGCTTCTCGCTCGAGGGCATCCGCCATGCCCGAGGCCGCGACGTGGCACGCATCGAGGTCGACCACGGCATCCAGCAGTGCGTCTACCCCGTCGTCAACGGCCAGCGCGTCGGCAACATCTTCTCCGCCGAAGGCATCGGCCACATGCCAGGCAACACCCACGTCTCGCGCCTCAGCGTCTACTGGGTGCACACGAGCCCGAAGTACCGCCGCAGGGGGCTCGCCCGCGTCGCGATGGAGCGGACGTTCGCCGAGGCGCGTGCCCGCCGCTGCTCGTGTGCCACGCTGGGCACCGGCACCCGCAACTTCGCCCACGCCCTCTACCGCAGCTTCGGCTTCGTCGACGAGCACGTGGGCGAGGAGCTCAGCCGCGCGCTCGAACGCGATGAGCCGGCCGCACCGGCCAAGGGCCTCCGCATCCGCCGCTACCGGCCCGGCGACGAAGCCGCGATGAGCCGGCTCTACGACGCCTGCTACGGCGACGGCTTCGAGGTCGAGCGCCGCTGGCCCGCCCGCATTACGCAGACCGAGTCGTGCCTTCTCGCCTGGCGCGGGCGCAAGCTGGCCGCCTACGTGCAGGCGTCCGTTACCGGCAAGGAGGCGGCGCTCTGCGAGCTGCCCGTCGCGGCGGGCAAGAAGCGCGAGGAGACGGTCCGAGCCCTCCTCACCCGCCTCCACACCCGACTGCGCAAGAAGGGAGTGAGGACGGTCCAGGTCTACAGCGGCGTCGAGATGCTCGCCCCGCTGCTCCAGCCGCTCGGCTACCGGGCGAGCAAGAACGGCGACGTCGGCATGTTCGCGCTCATCCACCTGCCGCAGTTCCTCCGCGAGATCGCCCCGCTTGTCGAACGCCGCATGGCGAAAAAGGACTGGACGGGCACCATCGCCCTGCTCGGCGAGAAGCATCGCGCGGGGCTTGCCCTCCGCCGCGGCCGCGTGCGCGTCCTCCGCGATCCGCCCGAGCATCCCGACATCACACTGGAGGGCACCGACGTGGCGATCACCCAGGTCGTCGGCGGCATCCACACCGTCTACGAGCCCTATCTCCAACTCCAGCTCCGCATCGCGCCGCCCCTCAACGCCCGCACGCTCGACCTGCTCGAAACCCTCTTCCCCAGGGTGCCGAGACATTGGTGACCCCCACTCGACGTTAGCCCCCCGAGAGGTACCTGAGCGATGCTGCTCGCGAGCCTGAGCAACGTGACCAAGCACTATGGCACCCAGACCGTGCTCGACGGCGCCACGCTCCAGATCGCGTCGGGGCAGAAGCTCGGCCTCGTCGGCCCGAACGGCTCCGGCAAGACGACCCTCCTGCGCATCCTCCTCGGCCTCGAGCCGCCCAGCGACGGCACTGCTACCCTCGCCCGCGGCATCCGCGTCGGCTATGTGCCCCAGCACGTGGACTACGACGAGGACGAGACCGTGCTCGAGTGCGTGCTCGCCAGCCACGCGCGTCTGGCTGCCGCCCTGCGCGAGCAGGAGGACCGCCTGGCACACGCCGCGCCCGACGCGATGGACAAGGCGCTCCGCGCCTACCAGCGCGCCCGCGATGCCTACGACCGTGCGGACGGCGTTCACCTCCCGCGACGCGCCGAGGCCATGCTCGATGCCCTCGGCCTGGCCGGCAGGGCAGGGCAGCGCCTCGGCTCCCTCTCGGGCGGCGAGAGAAACGTCGTCGCCCTCACACGCGCGCTCCTCGACGACCCCGAACTCCTCGTCCTCGACGAGCCGGCCAACCACCTCGACTATCTGGGTGTGGCCTGGCTCGAGGACTTCCTCGCACGCCTCAAGGGCGCCGTGCTCGTCGTCTCCCACAACCGCTACCTCCTCGACCGCGTGGTAGGCGGCATCCTGGAGCTCGGCCACGGCCGCGTCCGCTACTACGACGGCGGCTACTCCGCCTACCGCGCCACCCGCCTCAGGGAACTGCTCGCCCAGCAGGCGGACTACTCGGCGAACCAGAAGCGCCTGGCACAGCTCGAGACCCTCGTGAAGCGCTTCGCGGAAATCGCCCGCCGCACCACCGACCCCGCCTGGGGCAAGCGCCTGCGCGCCCGCCGCTCACAGCTCCAGCGCGAGCGAGGCCAGGCCGTCCAACGCCCCGAGCTCGGGGCCGGCGCGATCAAGGCCGACTTCTCCACCGAGGCCACCCGCGCCAACATCGCCCTGCAACTGCGCGGCTACAGTAAGGCCTTTGGGCAACTCGCCCTGTTCGATGACGCTGACCTCGACGTGGCCTGCGGCGAGCGAGTCGCCCTCGTCGGCCCCAACGGCTGCGGCAAGACCACCCTCCTGCGCGACATCATCGAGCAGGGGTCCTGGGACCATTCTGCGATACGCATCGGCCCCAGCCTCACTGTGGGCTATTGCGCCCAGGAACAGGAACTGCTCGACGACGAACGCTCCGTGGTCGATGAGATCCTCGCCGCACAGCGGATGACCCGCAAGCAGGCCTCAGGGCTCCTCGCCCGATTCCTGTTCTCGTGGGACGACCTGGGCAAGCGGGTGAGCGACCTCTCGGGCGGCGAGCGCAACCGCCTTCAGCTTGCACGCCTCGTGGCCATCCGCCCCAACTTCCTCATCCTCGATGAGCCGACGAACCACCTCGATATCCCCGCACGCGAGGCCATCGAGGAGGCGTTGGCCGACTTCGAGGGCACCCTCCTCGTCGTCTCACACGACCGCTACTTCCTCGACAAGATCGCCACACGCGTCGTCGAGGTCCGCGACCGCAGCCTCGTGCCCTACTCGGGCAACTTCACCGACTTCTGGTTCGCCCGTCAGGCGATGGCCTCGGGGGCCGTCGGTCGGGTGACGAAGCGTGGCAAGGCCCGCAAGCCATCGGGCGCGAAGCAGGCGAAAGGTGCGGTGGCCGAGCTCGAACGGCGCATCAACGCCGCCGAGCGCCAGAAGGTCGACCTCGAGCGCCGAGTGGCCGAAGCCTTCGCCGCACGCGACCAGAGCGCCGGCCGCCGAGCGACCCGCCAGCTCGAACGCCTCGCCGCCCAGCTCGACGACCTCTACGACCGATGGCTCGCGGAGGGCTCCTGAGATGGGAGTCATGATAGTGGGGTCAGATCTTGAATCTTGAATCTGCCGCCTTGCCTCTCGACCCGCGATGCTGCTTCCGTTGGCCAGATTCAAGATTCAAGATCTGACCCCCGGTTGGCGAAGATGGCTCACGGAGAACTCCTGACATGTCGCTCATCGAATTCCACAAGGTCGCCAAGGCGTTCGGCGGCGATCCCGTCATCGAGGGCGCCACCTTCGCACTGCCCCATCGCGCCAAGGTCGGGCTGGTCGGCGAAAACGGCAGCGGCAAGTCCACCATCCTCAGGCTGATGGCCGGCGAGGTCGAACCCGACACGGGCAGCGTGCACGTGGCCCGCTCCGCGCGCCTGTGGCACGTGCCGCAGGTGGCGCAATTGGAGCCGGGACGCACTGCGTTCGAGGAAGTGCTCGCCGCACGGCCGCGCCTCTTCGCCCGCCGCGAGCGCATGCACCGGCTCGAGCACACCCTCGACCAGGCCGCCACGTCCGAGGCATCCGCCGAGTACGCCCAGTGTGTGGCCGACTTCTCGGAGTTGGGCGGCTACGCCTTCGAGCGCGAGGCCCACGAGGCGCTTCGAGCCCTCGGCATCGGCGACGCGCAGCACGGCCTGTCCGTCGAGCGCCTGAGCGGCGGCGAGCAGTCGCGCGTCGCACTCGCCAAAGCCCTCCTCGCCGACTCCACAGCCCTCCTGCTCGATGAGTCCGACAACCATCTCGACATCGATGGCATCGAGTGGCTCGAACGCACGCTCCAGCGCCATCGGGGCGCCCTGGTGCTCGTGACCCACGACCGCGAACTCCTCGACCGCGTGGTCGATTCCGTCCTCGAAATCGAGGACGGCACGGTGACCTGGCAGCGGGGCAGCTACGCCGGCTTCCTCGAACGCAAGCGAGACCGCCTCGAACGCCAGAAGCAGCAATACCTCGAACAGCAGCGCCGCGTGCGGCGACTCAACGAAGCCATGACCCGCGTCGATGGCGTCGCTCGGGGCATCGACGCCGGCACGGCCAACGACCACCTGCGCCGCGTCGGCAAGATGGTCGCCCGCAAGAGCAAGATCCTCAAGCGGCGGATCCAGCGCGAGCTCGACAACACACACCGCATCGAGAAGCCCAGGGAGCAGCGCAAGCGCATCCAGCTCGCCCTCGACGCCCGCAAGCGCCACGCCCGCACCGTGCTCCGCATCGAGGGAGCAGCGAAGGCATTCGGCGAGCGGCGCCTCTTCGCCGACGCCAGCCTCGAGCTCGCCCGAGGCGAGCGCATCGCCCTCATCGGGCCGAACGGCACGGGCAAGACCACCCTCATGGAAATCGCGCTCGGCCGCCAGAAACCGGACGCCGGCACCGTGTGGCGCTCGCCGGGAGCCAACGCCTTCTACTGCGACCAGCTCCACGCCGGCATCGACGACGCCCTGTCCGTCTACGACACCATCGCCCGCCACACCGACCTGAGCCGCAACCAGATCCACTACCTCCTCGCCAGGCTGCTCTTCCCCGCCGAGGCCCTCGATACCCGTGTGGGCCACCTGAGCGGCGGCGAGCGCACCCGCCTCGTCCTCGCCCTGCTCATGAACACGCGGGCCGACCTGCTCCTGCTCGACGAGCCGACCACCCACCTCGACCTGCCCGGCACCGAGGTGCTCGAGGAGGCCCTCACCCGTTTCGCCGGCGCCGTGCTCTTCATCTCGCACGATCGCCGCCTCGTGCGCGCCGCAGCCACCCGCGTGGTCGAGCTGCGCGATGGAACGCTCACCAGACGCCTGAAGGGGTCAGATCTTGAATCTTGAATCTGCGGTCTTACCACTCGACAGTCGATGGGGCCTCGACCACCCAGATTCAAGATTCAAGATTCAAGATTCAAGATCTGACCCCCATCCGGACAACGCGAAGCCAGAAGGAGAATCGCCGTGGGCAGCATTCGTTTCAGGGACACCGCTTTGCGCGTCGCATGTGCACCCTACAGGAGCAGCGTGGCACTGCGCTGCTGCATGCGCAAAGGTGTCCCCAGATGGCCAGAAGGAGCATTCGCTTCGCCCAGAACTTCCTGAGCGATCCTCGCCTGGCGGCGTCGATCGTCGCACAGGCCCGACTGAGCACCAAGGACGTCGTGTATGAGATCGGCCCCGGCACAGGCATCCTCACGCAGGCACTCGCCAGGGTTTGTGCTCGGGTGGTGGCGGTGGAGATCGACCGCCGGCTCTTCGAGCGGCTACAGGCCAGGTTCGCCAACACCCCGAACGTGGAGCTGCACTGCGGCGACTTTCTGCGCCACCGCATCCGGCAGCGACCCTACAAGGTCGTGGCCTCGCTCCCCTACAACTGCACGGCCCGCTTGCTGCGCAAGCTGCTCGGGGGCGGTGCGCCTCCCGAGGAAGCGCACCTGGTAGTTCAGGAGGACGCCGCGCGCAAGGTCGCGGGCACGCCCCGCGAGCGGCAGGCGTCCGTGCTGCTCAAGCCGTGGTTCGAGCTCGCCATCGTCAGGCGTTTCCGCCGCCGCGACTTCGTGCCCGTCCCTGCCGTCGATAGTGTGCTGCTGCGCGTCACCCGCCGTCGTCGTCCACTCGTCGACAGCGCACACGCCGAGTTCTATCGCGCCTTCGTCCGCCACGGCTTCGGGCGGTGGCGCGCCAACCTGCGCCAGAACCTCCGCGAGGTGTTCACCCCCACGCAGTGGAAACGGCTGGCGCGGGACCTCGGGTTCCCCGTCCGCGCGCAGCCGACCGACCTGCACTTCGGGCAGTGGCTCGGCCTCTTCGAGTTCCTCACCGTGTCGGCGGGACCGCTTTGTGAGCCTTGCCATTGCGGAGGGCGGCGAAGGCATCCGGGCCATCGCCGGGCAGCGAGAGGCCGCTGAACTCGAGCTTCGTGCCGCGGCGCCGGTCTTGGCGTCGTGGGCCGCGGCGGCAGAAGCACTTGAAGCATTTGGGGTCAGGTCTTGACATTTGACATTTCTCAGGCCGACCGGCGCCACAGGTCGGTGAGTGCGCGAGAAATGTCAAATGTCAAGACCTGACCCCAATTCTGTGGTCCCCATACTGCCAGTACTGCGCGGCGGGTCAGTTGCGGACGGGAGCGAAGGCATCCGGGCCGTCGCCGAGGAGGGGGGCGCCGTTGTAGGTGAGCTCCGTGCCCCCGACGCGGAGGACTTCGGTGGCGTCCGTCTCGGCGTTGTGGGCCGCGATGGCAAGATGAGCGTCGGAGCGGAGGCCCTCCGCTGTGCCGCCGCCGACCAGGACGACCCAACTCGTGCTGCCGCTGCGCCCCGCGAACGCGCGCGGGCCCTTCGGCTCGAGCCGAAGCTTCGGGGCGAAGGCGGTGAGAAGGGTCATCGGGCCGTCGCTCTCCTGCACGACCCGCAAGTGACGCACAGGCTGGCGAAACGCATAGCCGCGGAAGTAGACGTCCGACATCCCTACGGTCGCCTTCACCTCTGGCGTGAGGAACGCTACCTGGCAGCTCACATCGGGCAGCTTCGTGAACGCGGCGTCGAGGGTGGTGTGCTTGCCCTTGTTCCGCTCGAAGCCGAAGGCGGCGAAGCGGCCCGGGTGCCCTGTGGGCTCGACGAAGGCGGCGTGGAAGCGCCACTCGCCCTTGCCGCGGCCCTGCGTCTCGAGGCGGTCGAAGACGAGGAAGTGGTCGGGCTTGAGGTGCACGAGGGCCCTCGAGAGCGAGCGAATCCTGGCCTGCGGAGGATAGGCAGCGGCGAGGTCGGCGCGTGCGGCGGCGAGCAGATCGCCGTCGGCGAAGAAGGCCACCCGCCCCACCTGGCCGAGCCGCAGCCGCGGGTGCCACACCTGTCCGCCGCCCCACTGATCCGTGTCGTTCACCAGGATGCAGTTGTTGTTGGCCGCGCTCTTGCGGTAGGTGCGCTCCCAACCCGGCTCGTTGATGATGGGATGGCGGCCCTTGGCGATGAGGATGGAGCCGCGGTTCACCTGGCAGTGCACCCAGTTGTAGCGGAGTGCCCTTGGGGTTCCCTGCTTGCCGAAGACCGAGCCGGCCAGGAACCGGACGCGGAGGTCGTCCTCCGTCCAGCCCGAGCGCAGAAACACCTGATCGCAGTCGGCGAAGTGGCGGGTGGTCGGCGTGTTCGTGGGCGTTGCTTCGGGGGGGAGGGGCCGGTTGCCGGTCTCGCGGATGCCGTGATGGGTCATCATGACGGGCACGCGGCCCTCGGGGAAGGCCGGGGCGTTGTGGAGGGCGTAGCGCCATTCGTTCTCGAAGAAGGGGCCTGTGCCCAGGTCGCGGCCGGTGCACTGATGGATGAGGGTTCGCGAGGTCTCCCAGAAGCCGAGGCCGTAGTCGCGCGATTCGTTCATCCATTCCAGGCCGCCGTCGCGGCCGAGCAGCTCGACTCGCTTGCGGCAGGTCATCACGGCCCAGCGGAGCCACTTGCTGGCCTCGGGGCCGTCCCAGGCGAGTCCCGCGCCCACGAGCGCCCACACGGACTTCGAGCTGTGGTTCTGGGCGTAGCCGGTCGGCAGGTAGCCGCGCTGGAGCACGAAGAAGTCGTAGATGCCGCTGAATCGCTTGAGCAGGGCGCGGTCGGCCTCGCGGCGCGCCTCGGGGCTCAGATGGGGGAGAAGCTTGTCGTACCTGCGGCAGGCATCGAGGCCCTTGCGGCCCGCGTCCATGTCGTTCCCCGAGGCCATCGACTCGGCGTCGTCGCTGTACTCCCAGAGCTCCCCGCGGTCGGGGTCGAGGAAGGCGATGAGGCCCTGGACCTTCTTGTCGTCCAGGCCCAGGCGCTTGTCGAGCTGGACAGCCTCGACCGTGCCGCTGAGCCGGGGGTGCTTGCCTGCGAGCTCGGGCTTGAGGCGCACGTCTTCGAGCGCGCGGGCTCGCCCGTCCACCCCGATGGCGATGGAGCCGATATGGTGTGGGCGCAGGGGATTGGCCACGCTGGCGGCCTGGGGGCGCGTGGGGGAGCGGCGGCTCGGGCGCCAGCGGGTGTGGCGGACGAAATCGTCGAAGGCCACGCGGACGGTGTGCCTGCCCGGCGTCACGATGTCGAGGCCGAAGCTCGCGTAGACCCGCCCCGCCTGCTGGTCGTCGAGGCTGGGCAGGCCGAACCACGAGGTGTAGACGTGGCGGCCGTCGAGCGCCACCCGCGCGGTCGGCACCTTCCACTCGCCGTTGAAGATCTCCCACGGGCCGGTGTGGGTGAGCGCCTTCTCGGCATCGCCCAGCAGCTTCGCGATCCGCCGCGTCTGGATCGAGTGGGGGTTGGGATAGGCGCAGAAGCCGTAGGGCACGTAGAGCCGCCGCATGTCGAACTGGCCGTCGAACGTCGTCAGGTCGAACCGCCACACGGTTGCCTTCGGGAAGGCTCCCGAGATGACGAGCGCCCGCCCCCCCGTTTTGACCTGGAACGAGCCGACCCGGTCGGCGATGGCCGGGGGCTGTCCGGGGGCTGCCGTGTTCACGAGATCGGCAATGGGCTCCACGCCGTCGCGCGCCAGCCACCACGCCGCACGCGACCCGCCCGCCGCGGGGCCAGCCAGCCCCAACGCCAGGAGCGTGAGCCACCGGGCGCGTCGGATAGTGCTTCCGCTCACGGGGGTCTCCTCGCTTGCATCCGGGGGAGTTCGCGCACACTATCGCCCAAAGCCGCCGCTTTTTCAAGCCCTTCCCGAAGGTGCCGAGCTGGGAAGCTCCCCCCGCCGCACGCCCGCAACAGCGTGCTACGGCCGACGGGGCATTGACATGCGTATTCTGCGGTCGAAGCGGCCAGCCGTGTCGGGGTGCTGCTGGTTCTGGGTGAAGCGCTTCACCTGGTCGCGGGTGAACTCGATGGCCTCGCCGAGGGTCACCGTGCCGTCGGCGTTGCCGCCGAAGGACCGCGCGTCCGCGTCGCCCGCGAGGGCTTTGAGCAGGAACCAGGTGAAGACGCCGTGGCCGCCGCCGAGGCGGGCGCTCTCGAGGCTCGTCTCGCCGCTCTCGCAGCTTGTGAAGATCATGCGCATCGGGGCGGCGCCGCCAGGCCCCTTCCCCGCGACGGTATGCAGCCCGCGGAAGCCGTCGACGATCTTGTTGTCCTCGGGGCCGCGGATGCCCAGCTCGGGGTCGCTGATCCCAGCCGAGTGGCACGTGTCCGCGATGACGAGAATCTTGTCGGCCTCCAGCTTCGCCATGTCCGTGCGCAGCTCGGCCATCGAGTAGCCGGTGGACGCCACGTGGGCGGGATCGGTGTCGTGGGTGATCAGGTAGAGGCGCTTGCGCTCGCGGGGGTCCGGGCCGCCGTGGCCCGACCAGGAGATCAGGACGAAATCGTTCTTCTGCACGCTGCGGAGTTGCTCGCGGAGCGCGGCTTTGACGTTGCGGGTCGTCGCACGCTCATCGGTGAGGAGCACCACGTGGTCGAAGCGGCCGCCTTGGGTGCTGCGGAGAAATGCCGCGAGCGCCTGGGCGTCGCGCGCCGCGTAGCGGAGGTTGCCGAGTCCCATCTTGCCGCGGAACTTGTAGCTGCTGACCCCGACGATCACCGCCCAGCGACGCGAGATCGGGCCGAACAGGGCGCCCCCGGGCGCAGGGGTGGCAGCCGTCCCCTGCGGCGGAGCGGGGCCGGGCACGCTCGCCAGATACTGGGCGTTGGCCGCCTTGGCCTTTGCCAGCCGGGCGTAGTCCGCCCCCACCGCCTTCTGGAGGTCCGCCACCAGGTGGGTGGTCATGCGCCGGCGCACTTCGGCACCGTCCTGTGGCCCTCGCAGCCCTGCCGCGCCCAGGGTGAACATCGTGGGCGGGTACGCCCAGATGTCGTAGCAGCCCTTGACGTGGAGGGGATACTCCGCCACGGCGGCGCCCCGCGCGTCCTTGATCAGCACGTCGCAGCGCGTCGACCATTCCGAGTGGAAGGGGAGGGGAATCACCCCGACGGTCGCGATGCTCATGCACCCGAGCAGGAAGAGCCGCGGGTCGTCGTGCTCGTGGTCGGACACCAGGTGGATGTCCATCGTGAGGCTCGCGCGGTCGCGCGAGAGCAGCGACGCTCCCTCGGACTGGCGGAGCATGTGGATGAGGGGGTGCTTCCCGCCCCAGCCGTTGGCACGTGCCGCGGCTGCCCACGTCCCCGTCAATTCTTCCGTCACCTGGCCGAGGCGCAGCACGGGCGCCTGGCTCGCCCGGGTCACCTCCGCCGGCTCCGGGCTGAGCTTGATCGAGCAGCCGGCCGCCGTTACCACCACCGTCGCGCACAGCGCGCGGACGATTCTCCCTGCCGTGCCCATGGGGAATGCCTTTCGGATGGACGGGGGGGCTTCTCCCCCTTTCTCTCGCGACCCGCGTGGTATGCGCCTCTCAAGAAGAATACGCCATAACCGGAATCACTTCAACCCTGTCCAGGGGTCAGATCTTGAATCTTGAATCTGCGAGTTCCCCTCGCGACTGCCGCGACCCCCCGGATGCCGAGATTCAAGATTCAAGATCTGACCCCAACACGCAACATGGCCATCGCGGGGGCATTGCACACGCACCGCTGAACCCGTATCATGTCTGCCCCAACACCAGACCCTTGCCTGGAGCTGCGATGAGCCGCCACAGCACGTCGTCCCTCGCTTCGGCCTCCGCCTGTCTGCTCGCCGCGCTGAGCGCCTTGGGCGCCGACTGGCCGGCGTGGCGCGGCGACGGCTCGGGGATCAGCACCGAGACCAGCCTCCCCGTCCGCTGGGATGTCTCGACCAACATTGCCTGGAAGACCGCCCTGCCGGGGAAGGGCAAGTCCTCGCCCGTCATCTCCGCCTCCCGCATCTTCCTCACCGTCTGGGAGGATAAGGGCAGAACGCGCTCCGTGCTCTGCCTCGACGCACGCAGCGGCCGCATCCTCTGGCGCAAGGACTTCGCGGTCGCCGAGCCCGCGTCCACGAACGTCAAGAATGGCTACGCCTCCCCGACCCCCTGCGCCGACGGCAAGCGCGTCTACGCCTTCTTCGACGCCCCCGGCCTCGTGGCTCTCGACCTCGACGGCAAGGTGCTCTGGACCCGCCCGCTCGGGCCGTTCAAGACGGACTGGGGCATCGCCAGCTCGCCCATCCTTTGCGACGGCACGGTGGTCCAGTGCTGCGACCACGACGGCGAGAGTTTCATCGTGGGCGTGGACGCCGCGACGGGCGAGGTGCGCTGGCGAACCGCACGCCCCGACCCCCGCCAGTATGGCACCCCGCTGCTCATCGACCACAAGGGCACGCCGCAGATCGTTGCCAATGGCAAGACCGTGGCCGCCTACGACCCCGCGACGGGCAAGGAGCTGTGGCGCTGCCGGGGCATGAAGCACCTGTGCTCGCCGAGCGCGGCGTTCGCCGCCGGCCTGGTCTACGCGGCCTCGGGCCGCAACGGCCCCGCGATGGCCATCGACCCGAGCGGCCGCGGCGACGTGACCGAGACCCACGTGCGGTGGTTCCTCCCCATCGGAGGCCCCTACGTCATCTCGCCCATCGTCTACCCCCTGCCGTGCCTGCCGGGCGACAACGGGCAGATGCGCTTCATCGACGCCCAGGGCACCGTGGTGCTCGACGAGCGGGTGCGCGGCCACTTCACCGCCTCGCCCGTGGCCGCCGAGGGCAGGATCTACTGGACCAACGAGCGGGGCCAGACCCACGTGATCGACGTCCGCGGCGTCGCCGCCGAGAAGCCGGCCATCCGCGTGCTCGCCACGAACCCCCTCGGCGAGCGATGCTATGCCTCGCCAGCCATTGCTGGCGGCCGCCTCTTCATCCGCACGGCAAACCACCTGTTCTGCATTGCCGGCACGGGCGAGCCAACGGCCGTGGCCGCCGCACCGGGCGCGGCCTCGTTTGCCGAGCTCAAGAAGCAGTATGAAGCCCATCCCGCCGCGGAAGGCGAGGAGGTGATCTTCCGCATCGAGGCCGTCGAGGCACTGGCCCGCGTGAAGGGCGCGGCGGCGGTCGAGCTGCTCCGCGACGCCGCCCTCAAGGATCCCCACTGGGATGTGAGCGAGGCGGCGGCCAAGGCCCTCGGCGCCCACGGCGAGGCCGCGCTGCCCGCCGTGCTCGCCGTCTTTGCCGACCGACGCCCCTACCTCCGCGTCATCGCCGCCAGACACATGGAGCAATGGAAGGCCGTCGGCGCGGTATCTGCGCTCATCAAGGGAGTCAAGGACCGCGAGGCGCTCGTCCGCATCCACGCGCTGCGTGCTCTGGCCAGCGTGGCATCGGCCCACGAAGCCCAGATGGCAGCCGTGGCCCCGGCTCTGCTGGGTGGACTGGACGACAGGGATGGCGTGGTGAGGCAGGCGGCAGCCGAGGCCCTGGCGCTCGTGAGCAAGCAGCTCGGCGAGCAGCGCGAGGCCGCCATCGCCGCGCTCGGCCGGCGCCTGGCCGACCCCAACCCGCTCGTGGCAAGAAGCGCACGCGCCGCCCTCACCGCCTTTGGCGCCGAGTAGTGAGCGGCCTCGGGGCCGTTTGGGGTCAGATCTTGAATCTTGAATCTGGGCGGCGGAAGCGCCATCACCGGCCGAGCGGGGAGGGTGCAGATTCAAGATTCAAGATCTGACCCCATCCGTGCTACTTGAGGGGCAGGAGCCAGATGTTGCGGTAGGTGACCTTCGCGCCGTGGTTCTGGAGGTGGAGCGGGCCAGGGGCCGGGGCTTCCTTCTGCCCGTGGCCCGTCTTGCGCGGCACGTCCACGTTGTCGTGGATGACCACGCCGTTGTGAACCACCGTGATGCGGGCGTTCTCGACCTTCTTGTCCCCCTCCCAGCGCGGGGCGCGGAACGTGATGTCGTAGCTCTGCCATTCGCCTGGGGCGAGGGCCTGGTTGGAGTCGGCGGCCTTGAACTGGTAGATGGCTCCGCAGCCGCCCTTGCTGGGCGTCTTGCGCCCGTGGCAGTTGAGGATCTGAATCTCGTAGCGCCGCTGGATGTAGACCCCACTGTTGCCGTGGGGGCGCTTGCCGCCGGGCAGCGGCTGAATGTTGAACTCCAGGTGGATCTGCGCGTCGCCGAACTTGCCTTTCGTTGTTGGGCCCTCGCGCAGGAAGCCGTCCTCCATTTTCGCTCGGGTCCACTTCGCGGTGTCGGTGCCGTCGAAGAGCACGATGGCCCCCTCGGGTGGCTTGGCGCCGAGGGTGGGCTTCGGCGTCTCCGCCTCGGCGGCCAGTGCGGAACCGATGAGGAAGAGAAACGACAGGGCTTTGGGTGCTCTCGTGCTCATTGCTGTATCTCCAACTTAGAGGCGCGTCTGCGGAGCGAACGGTCAGGGGCAAGGCCCCCGTTCCCCCCTATTGTAGCGCACCGCGGGGCGGCTGTCGCGCGGCCTATCGTGCGCCGTGGACTTTGAGCTCGACGGCCCACACTCGGGTGGTGGCGGTGATGAAGAGCGTGGTGCCGCTTGTGCCGCCGAAGGTGCAGTTGGCCGCGGTCTCGGGGGTTCGGATCTTGCCGAGCAGGGTGCCGTCGGGGTCGAAGACGTGCACGCCATCGGCGGCGGTGCTGAGGAAACGCCCCGCTTCGTCGCAGCGAATGCCGTCGGGCACGCCGGGCTCGATGGTCGCGAAGACGTCGCCACCCGCGAGCGTGTGGTCGCCGAGCACGCGGAAGCGGCGGACGACGGGCTCGGCCCCATCGCTGTTGCCCACGTAGAGGAGCGTCTCGTCGGGCGAGAAGCACAGGCCGTTGGGGCGGGGGAGGTCGCCCGTGAGCGCCACGAGTTCCTCGGCGCCGGGGTCGAGGCGGAACACGTGGCAGGCCGCCTGCTCCTGCTGGTCGGGCTGGATGCCGTAGGGGGGGTCGGTGAACCAGATCGTCCCGTCGCGGGAGACCACGGCGTCGTTCGGCGAGTTGAGCTTCCCGCCCGCGAACGTGGCGGCGAGGGCGGTCACGGAGCCGTCGGGCTCGGTGCGGGTGAGGGTGCGGCTGCCGTGCTCGCAGGTGATGAGGCGGCCCTCGAGGTCCACGGTGTTGCCGTTGGCATTGTGCGAGGGGGTGCGCCACACGGCGTGGCCCTCGCCCTCGGCCCACCGGTAGATCGTGTCGGCCGGAATGTCGCTGAACAGCAGGTATTGGCCTGCGGTGAACCAGGCGGGGCCTTCGGTGAACTGGAAGCCCGAGGCGATGCAGCGCACCGGGGCGTCGGGGGCCACGAAGGCGGCGAACGCATCGTTGAGGGTCTCTATGAACGGGGAGTCGGCAGTCATGTCGGAGCCTCCTACTTCACGGGTCGCTGGACGCTCAGCGCGAGGGTGCGGCCTGGCGCGAGGGTGCGCGGGCGGGCGGGCGCGGCGGTGCCGCAGCCGGTGAGGGTGAGGGTGGCGAGCCTCAGGCGGCCGGCCAGCACGGCCATCTCCACGTCGATGCGGCGCTTGCGCGGCCGCTGCGTGCAGGTGCCCCAGGCGTAGCCGGTGGACCAGAACCAGGTGACGGGCTCCTCGGCGGCGGCGAAGGTGATGGCCTGTTCGGTGCCGGAGTAGTGGAAGCCGGTGAGGGCGAGCACGGCGGCCCAGCTTGCCATGGCGCGGGCGTAGTGGTGGCCGCACTCGGCCTCGTTGAAGGGGCTTCGGCGGCGGCCGTCGTAGCGGGCGCGGATGGCGGCGATGGCCTTCAGGCCGCTTGCGCGCTGGCCTTCGTAGAGCATATGCACGGCGGCGCAGTATTCGAAGCCGGTCATCACCTCGTTGTAGTAGGGGAAGGGGCGCTTCGGGCGGCGACCGCGGGGGTAGGTGGCCATGAGGAGCGCCGACTCGTCGTTGAGGGCGAACGTGCGCAGGTGGTTGAAGTGGGCGTAGAGGCTGGTCTGGAAGTTGTACTTCATCAGGGTGCGCAGGGTGGTGCGCACGTGGCGGCGGTCGAGCAGGTAGCCGAGGCCGCACACGTGGGCCGTGTATTGCCCGACAAGCTGGTCGACCAGGCAGCCGGCTCCGAGCTGGAGCACGGGGTCTTCGAGCCCCTTGGTGCCCATGCCGGAGCGGAGGCCGGGGATGATGGCTTCGGGGTCCTTCGGCGGCCACACCTGGTGCTCGTAGTACTCGCCGTTGAACAGGTTGGCGTCGAGCCACTGGCTGCCGCGCTCGAAGAGGGCATGGCACTCGTCCGCGAAGTCGGGCTCTCCGACGGCGCGCGCCATCTCCTCGGCGGCACGGAGGGCGCCGAGGTACCACGCGCCCATCTGCGGGTTCGGGCCGTAGTATTCGACGTCCATCGTGTTGTGCTGGCAGCCCTCCATCACGCCGTCGCGATCGGCGTCCCAGCCGCCGGGTGCCCAGGCGAACTCGAGGGCCTTGCGTGCCTTGGGCCAGAGGGCTCGGAGGAAGGCGTGGTCGCCGGAGAGTTGCCAGTCGCGGTAGAGCTTCATGAGGCAGCCCATCTGGCCGTCGGCGGCGGCGCGGCCTGCTTGCTGGGCGCGCTCGATGGGCAGGTAGACGCGGAAGCTCATGAGGCCGCTCTCGTCGGTGGCGTGGAGGAACTCGGTCTCGCGCATCGAGCGTGCGAGGGAGCCGAAGAGGAAGGCGGTGGCGTGCTCGTAGTTCCACACGTGGGTGCACGAGCCGTGGCAGCAGCCGCGGCGGTCGCAACAGCCTTCCCAGCCGAAGAAGCGGCCGTCCTCGGTGCGGAAGCAGGTCTGCGTGCGCAGGGTGCTCAGGTTGTAGAGCGCCGCTTCCTTGACCACCTGGGGCAGGTCGGTCTGGCAGAAGGTGCGGACAAATTCAAGGGTTCGGGCCTCGAGCTTCGGGAGCGCGGCGGCGGTGCGCTCGGCGGCGTCCCAGGCATCGGCGTATTGCGTGGCGTAGTAGTTGCCCACGCGGTCGGCGGCGCAGCATGCGCCGCCCTCATTCGCGGGCGTCCACGTGATGCGGTTTGGGAAGTGCCAGGTGAGGAGGAAGGTGATGGCCTTCGAGGAGCGGGCGGGGATTCGGGTGCGGACGGCGAGGGAGGCGTGGGGGTCGTCGGCACCGTCGGCCTCGCGCTCGTCGAGGCGGCCGTCGTCGGAGAAGTCGTCCCAGAAGTCGAGCAGGGAGTCGCCCCAGCTCAGCCTGGCCCACGCGGTTCGGGCGGAGATGCCGGAGCGTGCGGTGGTGGCGAGAGCGATGGTGCCGAACTGCTCCTCGCATGAGGTCACGCCCTTCGAGGCGAGGAGGACGCCACGCACCCGCTTGCCTTGGGTGAATGTGTTCACGTTGCCGCGGGGGGTGCCGCTGGTGCCGTCCGTGCCGATGAAGTTGCGGAGGGTGCCGCAGACGGCGGCGTCCACGGGCTTGGCCGTGCGGTTGGTGAGCACGAAGCGGAGGATGGCCGCGGGGATGCCGCTGGCGTCGGGGTCGGCGGGCACGAGGGGGTTGAAGGCCTCGATGCGGCAGTGGAGCGGCACGCCGGGGTCGCTCAGGAGCACTTGGCCGAAGGGGTAGGCGGCGGCGAAGGTGCAGTTGCGGAAGCGGGGGAGTCCGTGGTTCTGGTCCGTGGCGCCGCGGTCGCCTTCGTAGGGCGCTTCGAGGATGCCTTCGAGCGCGCGCGTCACGGGTGTGCCGCCGGCCGGCTTGGCCCAGAGCGCGAAGAAGCTGGCGCCCGGTGCGAAGCCTTTGGCCGGCCGGTTCACGATCTCCCAGTCGCGCAGGTCGCCGCGTCCGCCGATGCCCACGGTGCCGGTGCCGATGCCGCCCAGGGGCAGGGCGATGCGCGTCAGGTGGCCCTGATCGTAGCGGGTGAGGACGGGCCAGGCGGGGTTCGTGGCAGGTGGCACGCGGAGATCTCCTCAAGTGGCTTGCCGCCGGCACGGGCGCACAAATGGCCGGGCGCCGCAGCAAGGGGCTGTGAAGCGCGGGCTAGAGGCTCACCGGGATGCCGTGGCGCTTGAGGTGCTTCTTGGCGTCGGCGACCGTGAATTCGCCGAAGTGGAAGACCGATGCTGCGAGGACGGCGGCGGCGTCGGCCTCGCGGACGACCTGGACCATGTGGTCGAGCGAGCCGCATCCGCCCGAGGCGATGACGGGGATGGCCATGGCCTCGGCCACGGCGTGCGTCATCGGGATGTCGTAGCCGTCGCGCGTGCCGTCGGCGTCCTTGCTCGTGAGCAGGATCTCGCCGGCGCCCAGGTCCTCGACCTGCCGCGCCCACTCGACCAGGCCGATGCCCGCCCGCACGGTGCCGCCCTTGATGAGCACCTCGTAGCCTTCCTCGGCGTCCTCGTCGACCTCGGTGTCGCCCTTCTCGGCGTCGATGGCCACCACGAGCTTCTCGGGGCCGAAGGCGTCCGCCGCCTGGTGCACCAGGTCGGGGTCCCGCACGGCCGCGCTGTTGATCGATGCCTTGGTCACGCCGAGGTCGAAGAGCTCCTCCATGTCCTCGAGGGACCCGATCCCTCCGCCCACGGCGAAAGGCACGGTGACGACCTCGATGACCCGCTTCACCCAGTCCAGGCGCGTCTTGCGTCCCTCGGTCGTGGCCGCGATGTCGAGGAACACCAACTCGTCGGCGCCCTGTTCGCAGTATGCGGCAGCGGCCTCGGCGGGGTCGCGCGCATCGCGCAGCTCGACGAACTTGACGCCCTTGACGACGCGGCCATCCTTGATATCGAGACAGGGAATCACGCGCACGTTGGGCATGGCCGTTCCTCCTTCAGGAATTGCCTGGTTGATTGTGGGCCGCATCCTAGCGCAGCGGCGCCACGCCGTCAAGTGGTCGCGGGGCGCGCGGTCACGGGCTCGGCGCCGGCTCGGCGGCCCTCACGCGGGTTCCCTCCTTCATCGCAGTGTCGGGGCGGGCGACGATGGTGTCGCCCTCGGCCAGTCCGTCGGTGATCTCGAGCTCGAGGTCGCTGCGCAGCCCCAGGGTCACGGCCTGGCGTGCCAGGCGCCCGTCGACGATCTTGAGGACGTAGACGGACTGGTCGGGCGCCTGGAGCACGCTGAAGCGCGGGACGATGAGTGCGTCCGTCTTCGAGCCAGTGTAGAAGCGTGCCTCGAGGCGGTAGCCCACTCCCAGGGCGTCGTGGCCCCCGCGCAGGGCGACGTGCACGCGCACCCTCTGCTGCTCGACGCCCAGGGACGAGAGCTTGGTGAAGCCGGCGGGCTCGATGCGCGTGACGGCGCCGGGGATCGCGTCGAGCCCCGTTGCGGGGTGGAGATCCACCCTCGAGTCCTTCCGCAGGCGGAGCGCATCCTGGGTGAGCACGTCGGCCACCACCTCGAGCTGGTCGAGGTTGCCGAGCAGGAGCAGCAAGCGGCCAGCGGGCAGGGGGCAGGCCCCCTGCTCGTGGCGCTCGAGCACGACGCCGTCGATCGGCGAGGTCACCCGGGCGAGCCCGAGCTCGTGCTCGGCGCGCGCCAGCCGTGCCTTCGCCTGCTCGAGCCGATGCACGAGCATCTTGCGCTCGAGGCTCTTCTTGCCCAGATACTGGTCGATGGCCCGCGGCCCCAGGTTCACCGCGATGCGAAACGCCTTCATGGCCGCGCGGTAGAACTGCTGCTTCTTGAGCTCGGTGAGCGAGGTGGCGGTCAGCAGCTCCGCCTCGTCGAGTTCCTCCTCTGCGATCACGTTGCGCTTGGCCAGGAGCTTCTTGCGTTCGAGCGATTTCTTCGCGTGGTCGGCCCGCGCCTTCTCGGCCAGCACCTCCTCGTCGGCGGCCTTGATCGCCTCGTCCGTCGCATCGACCATCGCCTTCGCCTCGATGCCGCCCGTTTCCTCGAGGCGGTTGTCGTCCTTGACCGTAATTTCGGCGTTGAGCTCCTCGACGGCCGCTTGCGCCTCGGCCACCGCGGCCTCGAGCGGCACAGGGTCGATCGCCGCCAGCTTCTGCCTCGCCGTCACCGCGTCGCCCGGCTCCAGATCGATCCGCCCGATGCGGCCCTCCACGGGCATCGTGATGCGGTAGGTCGTCGCCAGGCGCGTGCGCGCAGGCTCCACGAACGACTCGCGGATCTCCCCGCGGCGCGGCCGCACCGTCTCCACCTCATCACCCCCCGTGCACCCGGAGAACACCGCCAGCACACCGCCGATGCAGAACGCCGCAATGGAGAACCAGCCACGGGGCAGGCGAGCACGATGGGGGGCCATGGGCCTTACTCCTTCACCTTGAGCACGTCGAGCCACGGGAGCTTCCGGATGAGCCGGAAGAGGATGAGCTGGGCCATGCCGACGAACAGGCACATCAGCGCCGCGCTGATGGCCAGCCGCGACGGGTAGATCACCACGGGGAAGCGGTAGAGCTCGGTGTCGTAGGCCATCGAGAGCAGGTGGGTGAGCCCGACGCCGGCTACGAGGCCGAGCCCGATGCCCGTGCCGTTGAGCAGCCAGCTCTCGCCGGAGAAGATGCGGCCGATCTGGCGCGGCGTGTAGCCGAGCACCCGCAGGGTGCCCACCTCGCGCTGGCGCTCGTTGAGCGAGACGAGCGCGGCGTTGAGCACGCTGCCGAACGCGATGAGCCCGGCGAAGAGCACGAGGAAGAAGAGCGAGATCCAGAGCGTCTGGTTGAGCGTCTCGTTCAGCTTCGTGATGGCGCGGGTGCGCTCGCCGACGCCGATGACCGAGGGGCGCTCCTTGAGGGCCGCGTAGAGGCGGCGCTGTCCCTCGCTGCCGGGCTCGGTGGAGACGAGCAGCACGTTGGCCACCCACGACTCGCCGAGCAGGCGGCTCAGATACGTGGCGTCCGCGTAGGCCGACAGGCCCAGGAAGCTGTCCACCGTGGCGACCACGGGCGCCCGCACCTCGCGGCGCTCCCCGATGAGCGGGCGGAGGCCCACCGTGTCGCCCGGCCGCACGTCGAGCACCGCCGCCAGTTTGCGGCTCAGCACCAGGCCCTCCTGCGGCGCCACGATGGGCCGGCCCGTCGCGTCCAGCGGCGTGTGCAGGCGCCCCCCGCGCACCAGGCCCGTCACCCCCACGCGCTTGCGGTAGGGGCCGCGGGTCAGGTCGCACACCGTGCTCAGCTCCGCCTCGGCCCCTGTCACGGCGGGCAGGGATTCCACCTCGGGCACCGCCCGAATCCCGCGAGCATCGCGCAGCGCCACCGTGATGTCCTGGTGGCTCACCTGCTCGAACTCGTATTCCATCAGGTAGTCCAGGGCGTCCACCGTGGTCACCGTGGCCACGATGAGCGCCGTGGCGATCACGCTGGCCAGCACACACACCGAGCTGCGGAAGGGGTTGCGGAACACGGCTCGCAGCATCATCTTCCAGCGGAACGGCAGCGGGCGCCAGAGCGCGGGGATGCGCTCGGGCAACACCTTGCCGCCGCGTTCGGGCGGCGGCGGGCGCATCGCCTGGGCAGGGGCCAGACGGGCCGCGTAGCGCACACCGCGCAGCGTGCCCGCCAACGCGAAGCCCACGCTCACCGCCATCCCGCCCAGCAGCACCTCGGGGTAGAGATGCGCGTCGATCGACGGGAGCGCGAAGAACTCGCGATACATCACCACCATGCCGCCCTGAAGCACGTGGCCGAGCACCACCCCCGCCAAGCCGCCCGCCAGCCCCACCATCAGGCCGAACGCCAGGTAGTGGCGCAGCACGGCGCCCGACGAGTAGCCCAGCGCCTTGAGCGTGCCCACCACCGACCGCTGCTGGACCACCAGGCGGCCCATGAGCACGTTGAGCACCAGCGCAGCTACGACGAGGAACAGGGCCGGCATGATCGTCGCACCCACCCGGATGCCCCGCAGCTCGTCTGCCAGGAACCGCACGGATGGCTGCTCCTCGACCGGCGTGCTGTCCGTCACGCCGTAGGGGTCCAGCCGCTCCTCGATCAGGCGCAGCGTGTTGTCCAGCGCCGTGCGCGAGCTGTCGTGCGCCAGGCCGATGAGCTGGTTGTAGGCACCATCGAGGTCGCAGGACTCCTGGAGGAAGCGCTCGGGCATGTAGAGCACGCCGAAGCGCGCAGGATCGGGCGCCAGGCCCGCGCCCGGCGCGATCAGGTAGACGAACTCGGGGGACATGGCGGTGCCGACCACCAGCAGGTCGTGCTGCTGGTCGAGCAGCACCACGCGGATGCGGCTGCCCGGCGCCAGGCCGTTGGCATGGGCGAAGGCGTCGTTGAGGATCACCTCCCGGCCGTCGCGGCCCGAGAACCACGTGCCCTGGCGCAGCAGGATGTCGTTGAGCACGGGTGCGGGGTGCTCGGGCATGGAGATGGCGGTGCCGGAGATGGGCTCGTCGAGGTGGGGGAGGTCCACCCGCACGCCGAGGTTCACGCGCCCGCGCACGGCGCGGACGTTGGGCATCTGGGCGACGTGCTCGATCGCCCACGCTGGGGCACGCTTCATGCTCACCGAGAAGTCGGCCAGGCGGTAGTCGCGGTAGTAGGCCGCGCGGGCATCGTCCAGGTCGCGGTACACGCCGGCCATGGCCACGAACACGCCCACGCCCACGGCCACGATGGCCAGGACGGCCAGGAGCGCGCCCTTGCGGCCCAGCAGGTCGCGCCACAGCTTGCGCAGGAGCACTCGGTTCACCATTGCACCTGCTCGACCGGCCTGGGCGAGGGGTTCGTGCGGATGGAGTGGATGGCGCCGTCGCGGATGAGCGCCACGCGGTCCCCGATGTCGGCGATCGCGCCGTTGTGGGTGATCAGCACCACCGTCTTGCCCAGCGATGCCTTGAGGCCCGCGAGCACGGCGAGCACCTGGCGGCTGGTGGCCAGGTCGAGCGAGCCGGTCGGCTCGTCGCACAGGAGCAGGTCGGGGTTGCTGGCCACGGCGCGTGCGATGGCCACGCGCTGTTGCTCGCCGCCGCTGAGCTGCGCGGGGAAGTGGTCCGCGCGGTCCTCGAGCCCCACGAGCCGCAGCGCCTCGGTCGGGTCCATCGGCTCGGCCACCAGTTCCGTGGCCACCTGCACGTTCTCGAGCGCCGTGAGCGTGGGCACCAGGTTGAAGAACTGGAAGATGAAGCCGATCTGGTTCCTGCGATAGAGCGTGAGCTCGCGGTCCGAGGCCGTCGAAAGCTCGCGGCCGCGATACGCCGTCGTGCCCGACGTCGGCCGGTCCATGCCCCCGATGATGTTCAGCAGCGTGCTCTTGCCCGAACCGCTCGGCCCCACGATGATGAGGAACTCGCCCTCGTAGATGTCCAGCGACGCGTCGCGCAGCGCCCGCACGTCCACCTCGCCCATGCGGTAGACCTTGCTCACCGCCTGTATCGAGAGCACAACGCGCCCATCGGCCTCGATGGTCATAGGATTCCGTTCCTCAGCAAGAGAGGCGTGCGGCCCTCCGCGGCCACTATGCTGGCAGGTCCGCGAGCGCCTGTCAAGGGCGCGGCGGGGGACGGGGGCATCTTGACACCATGAGCCCCTTGCACTATCATACCGGCGTAGTGGTGTGCCGGCGGTTCGAGGCTGTTTTCGTGCCGGCCTCGTGCGCGGGGGGCGGCTCGTCTTGCATTGCCCGCCGACCCTGCGCTCCATGCCACTCTCCCCGTCGGGCAAGAGCGTCCCTGGCGGTCGCGCCACCGCCCGGCCCGATAACCACGCGTACAGGATCCCACGATGCCGGGGCAGGAAGAAAAAAAGCTCGTCTTCCACTGCCAGTCGTGCCGCGGGCGCATCGCGGCACCGGCCTCGGCGGCGGGCCACCAGGTGCGCTGCCCGAAGTGTGGAGCGGCCACGGCCGTGCCGGCCCCGCGTCCCTCCGCGCCGCAGGCCCCTGCTCGCGACGTCGTGCAGCGCACCTGCGCCCACTGTGGCAAGGTGCTGCGCCTGGCGCCGAAGTTCGCCGGCAAGGCCGTCAAGTGCCCCGCCTGCGGCACCCGCGTGGCGCCGGGCATCGGGGAACTGGTCGACGAGGTGGACTACACGGCCGTGCCGCAGCGGCGGCTGGCCACGGCGCTCGGCTGGGGCCTCTCGGCCGGCGTCCACCTGATGCTCGTCCTCGTCTTCATGCTCGTCTCCTGGGTGGAGCGGCCGGGCAGCGGCCAGGAGGAGGCGGAGGTGGGCGTGGTGATGGACGACGTGAAGCCCATCGAGACGCAGCCGCCCCAGCCGCTGGACATCAAGGCTCCCGAGACCACGCTGGAGACCCTGGAGGTCGAGTCCCCCATCCCCGACTCGCTCGACCCGATCCCACGCCTGGGCGACGCGCGCGACGCCACGAACGCCGATGCCCTCATCGGCATCGACGTGGGTATCGGCAGCGGAGCCGCCGCCACCTCGGGCCACTGGAAGGGCCTGGCCACCGGCCAGGGCGGGGTGGGCTCCGGCTCGGCCAACTTCTTCGGCCTCCGGGCACGCGGCAGGAAGTTCGTCTACGTGGTCGACCGCTCGGCGAGCATGCGCGGGGCAAAGCTCGCGGCCGCGAAGGCCGAAATCGTCCGCTCGATGCGGGCGCTCCGCCGCGAAATGCAGTTCTCCGTCATCTTCTACAACACCAGCCACCAGGTCATGGCCGACGAGACGCTGATGAAGGCAAGCAAGGAGAACCTCGAGAAGGCGATCGCGTGGGTGAAGGACATCACGCCGAAGGGCGACACCAATCCCACCAGGGCCATGCGGTGCGCCCTGGAGCTCAAGCCCGACGTCGTGTGGCTCCTCACCGACGGCATCTTCAGCAAGAAGGCCGTGGATGCGATCCGCGACGCCAACCCGCGCGCCCGCATCCAGGTGCACACGATTGCCTTCTACGACCGCGGCACGGAGAAGCAGCTCCGCAAGAAGGGCGAGCCAATCCTCCGCCGCATCGCACACGAGAACCGCGGCCGCTACCGCTTCGTGCGGCCGGGCGGATAGACCCGCCGCGCGAGCCGCTCGCACAACGCAGCAACCCCGAAGGAGGCGCGATGAACCCGCCGGCTGTCCGACACATGTCCCCCTGGCTGATCGCAGGGGTGGTCCTGGCGCTCGCCGTCGCTTGTGTGAGCCCCATCCTGGCCGCGCAGGCCCCCGCGCCCGCACCCGCTACGGGCCAGCCCTCCGTGGGCACGGCCACGGATGCCCCCGCGCAGGGCGCCGGGGGGCGCCGCATATCCCTCTGGAGCACCATTGCCAAGGGCGGGCCCATCGGCTTCCTCATCATCCTCCTGTCCCTCGTGGCCGTGGCCCTGGCCATCGAGCACTCGATCACCATCCGCCGCGACAACCTGGTGCCCGCGGGCCTCGTCGAGGAGCTCGACGAACGCCTGGGCGCCAAGGACTACCGGGCCGCCCAGGAGACCTGCGCCGCCGACGGCTCGTTCCTCGCGCAAGTGATCGGCGCCGGCCTCAATCAGCTCGGAGCCATGTTCGGCTTCTTCGACATGCAGAACGCTATGCAGGAGGTGAGCGAGCGCGAGATCTCCAAGCTCTACCGCAAGCTCGAATACCTCTCGTTCATCGCCGCCACCGCCCCCATGCTCGGCCTGCTCGGAACCGTGACCGGCATGATCGCATCCTTCAACGAGATCGCCCGCACCGAGGGAACGGCCAAGCCCTCCCAACTCGCCGGCGGCATCTCCGAAGCCCTCGTCACCACCTGCCTCGGCCTCATCGTTGCCATCCCCACGATGTTTGCCGTCGCCTTCTTCCGCAACCGCATCGACAGCTTCGTGGCCGAGGCCGAGAGCGTGGTCGAGAAGGTCATGGGCCGCTTCCGCCGCGAGACCGGCGCCTAGCGCCCCGAGACCCACGGAACCCGTATGAAGCTTGCCAAGCGACAACGCCCCTTCGGCACCGACATCAACATCGCGCCGCTCATCGACGTGGTGTTCCTCCTCATCATCTTCTTCATGACCGTTTCGCAGATGACGAAGCTGGACGTCGAGGAGGTCACCCTGCCCGAGGCCCGCAAGGGCAAGCAACCGCCCGAGCTGGCCGTGGGCCGCCTGGTGGTCAACCTGCGCACCGACGGCACGATCGTCGTCGGCCGCACCCCGTGCACGCCCGAGCGGCTGCGGGCCATCGTCGCCCGCGAGGCCAGGACCCGCGGCGACGCCGAGCTCACCGTGCTCGTGCGCGGCGACCGCGACGCGCCGTGGAACCCGGCCGCCGCCATCCTCCGCGCCTGCGCCCAGGCACGCATCCACCGCGTCCGCGTGGCCGTCATCGACGCTCCCGACGCTCCCTGAGGGAGACCGCCCCGCATGCTGCTCACCCGCCAGAGCCGCCGCTCGTCGGCCCCCGAGCTCAGCATTGCGCCCATGATCGACGTCGTTTTCCTCCTCCTTATCTTCTTCATGTGCACCACCTCGTTTCGCAAGCTCGAGAAGGACGTGCCCGCCCACATGCCCGAGGTCGGGCGCGGCCGCCAGCAGGACTTCGATCCCGTGCGCATCCTCGTCGTCGCACGCGACCCCGCATCGCCCTGGCGATGCAACGACCAGGGCTGCCCCACGGTGGACGTGCTGGTCGCCCGACTGCGCGCCCTGCGCTCCATCGCCGACGTCCCGGTCGTCATCGAGGGGCGCAAGAACCCGAAGTTCGGCGACATGGTGCGAGCACTCGACGCCTGCTACCAGGCCGACTTCCACCGGGTGGCCTTCTCGGCCAAGGGGGTGGAGCCGTGACCGCCGGCCGCCGAATCGCCCCCGTCGTCCTGTGCCTGGCCGCCCTCGCCCCCGCCGCCCGAGCCGCCGGCACCGAGGCCCGCGTGGCTGCCCTCCTCGCCGAGGCCATCGCCGACCCCACGGCCAAGGACGCCGCCGCGAAAGTCGCCCAGGCCGAGAAGACCCTCGCGGACGCAGGCAACACCCTCGCGAGCACCGAGCGCGGCTTCCTGGCGGCCGACGTGCTCCAGACCCGCGGCCGCGTCGCCCTCGCCCGATGGCGCCAGGACCAGGGCCGCCGCGAGCTGCGCACCGAGGCCCGCCGCTCACTTCTGCGAGCCCTCGATGCCTACAACCGCTTCACCAAGGTCTGGGAGGACAAGGCCGAGATCATCGAGCAAGGCCCCAGCGGCAGCCAGCGCGACCACGACCTGGCGCGGGCCGGCAGCTACATCTCCCGCGCCAGCTACGCCATGGCCTGGACCGAATACAGCCTGGCCCTCGCCCCTGAGGACGACGACGAGCGCACGAGCTACCTCGAATCCGCCGCCGAGCGCTTCGTGGAGGTCTCCGGCGAGGAATACCGCAAGCATCCCATCGTGGCCGACTGCTTCTTCGGGCGCGCCCTGTGCCTCCACGAACTCGGCCGGCACGACGAGGTGGCCGCCGTGCTCGAGCAGGCGAAGCCGCAGCTCACCCCACCGGCCCTCTACCAGCGCATGGTCTACCTGCTCGTGAAGACCCGCCTGGCTGGCGGCAAGCCGGCCGAGGCCGCCGCCACCGCCAGCGGCTACTTCCAGACCCGCCGCGCGGGCACGAAGCCAGGCGCCCTCGAGCTCCAACTCGCCATCGAGTGGGCGCGCAGCATCGCCGCCGCCGCTGGCAAGCAGCCCGACAAGCGCCAGCAGTGGAGCAAGCAGCTCGACGCCGTCCGCTCCCTCATCGCCCCCTACGGCGAGCCCTGGAAGACCGAGTTCGCCCGCGCCTGCGGCCAGAGCGGAGCGGCCACCCCCCTCGGAGCCCTCGCCAAAGCACGCGACGACTTCCGAGCACGCAACTACCAGCAGGCACTCGACGCCGCCGACGCCGGCCTCCGAGCCGCAACGGCCGGCACACGCCCCGACACCCTCGCCGACCTGCGCCACACCCGATTCGCCGCATGCTGGAACCTCCGCCGATGGCGCGACGCACACCGCGCCGCCGCCGACTTCCTCCGCCGCCATCCCCGCGACCGCCGCGCCGCCGACCTGTGCCGCATTGCCTTCTCCGCCGCACTCAAAGCCCGCGACGCCGACCCCGCCCTCGAGGACACCGAGTTCCTCAAGTTCCTCGACTTCGCCGAGCGCCAGTTCCCCGACTCCCCCGACTCCAAGCGGGCCGCCTGGTACCGCGCCACCATTCTCCTCGAAGCCGGCAAGTACGCTGAGGCGGAGCCCGTGCTCGAAAACGTGCCGGTGGCCTCGCCCGTCTACTCGCTCGCCCAGTATGGCCTGGCCCTGGCGGCCCATCGCCAGGCCGAAGCCGCCGCTGAGGCCAAGCCGCCCGACGTGGCTGCCGAGGCGCGCCATCGCGGTCGCGGCGTTGAGGCCGTGCTGCGGTTCATCAAGGCCACCGCCGACGCCGAGAAGCTCTCGCCCGACGAGAGCCACGCAGCGGGAGCCGTGGTCGGCATCGCAGTCGCCGCCGCGCGCGGCCTGCTCGCACGCCCCACGCCCGACCACGAGCGCGCCGTCGACCTGCTCGGCCGCGTCGGGCGCTGGAAGCACGCCGGCGACCGCGCCGCCGAGGAGCGCCAGGCCCTCCGCATCCAGGCCTGCATTGCCATGGGCAGCTTCGACGGCGCCATCGAGCTCATCGACGCCGCGCTCGGCCGCGACGACCACGGCCCCCATCTCGCCCACGCCTTCGCCACCATCGTCGACCCCCTCGAACGCCAGTGCGAGCGCTTCGAGCAGGCAGGCAAGACCGACGACGCCGCGCGCTTCGCACGCAGGCTCGTCGATATCTACACCCGCCTCCTTCGCCACGTGGGCAAGCGCGAGGCCCAGCAGATCTCCGTCCGACGCCGCCTCGCACGCAACCTCGTGCGGATCGGCCACTACGAGCCCGCGCTCCCACACTTCGAGTGGCTCCTGAGACGCGTGCCCCAGGAGAAGGCCGGCGATGTGCTTCGCGGAGCCGCGCTCGCACGCGAGCACGCAGGCAACCACAAGGCCGCCACCGAGGCCTGGAGCCTGCTCGGCAGAGGCCTCGAACCCAAGTCCGAACCCTGGCTCGAAGCCCGATACCACCTCATCGCCTGCTACCACGCCAGCGGCCAGACCGACCACGCCGCCAGGCTCATGGCCTTCTTCCGCCTCCAGTGCCCCACGGTCGACAGCGCCACCTGGCGCGCGAAGTTCGACGACCTCGAACGCAAGCTCAAGGAGGGCGACGCCGCGGCCCGCTGACCCGGCGGCCTCGCTCGCAAACCATGTTCCATCACCCGGTCTTCTACAAGCTCCTCGGCATCCCCGACGGCATCACCGAGCCCAGCCCCTACCAGCTCCTCGGCATCGCGGTCCAGGAGAGCTCGCCCGAGGCCATCAAGACCGCACTCGCCGAACGCAAGAAGCTCCTGCGCCAGAACATCCCCGGCCCGCAGTTCATCCCCATGGTGCTGCTCTTCGAGAAGGAGCTCGACCGCTCGGCGCGCCTCCTGCTCGACCCCGCGCGCCGCAAAGCCTACCACGCACGCCTCGCCAAGGAAGCGCAGCAGGTTAAGCAGCAGCGCGGCGCGGCCCGCCGGCAGAAGCAGGTGCTCGCCGCTCGCGAGGCCATCCGCGACACCGTGCGGCCCGACGGCACGCTCGGCGACGACCAGCGCCCCATCCTCGATGCCCGCCTCCGCGGCCTCGGCCTCTCCGAGAAGTCCATCCGCACCATCCTCGCCGCACTGCCCAGCCCCGCCCCTGCCGCACCGCCGGCCGGCTCCCCAACCCCCGCGCGGGACACCGACTTCTTCGCCTCGGCCATCGACATGGCGATCAACCAGAAGCTGCTCCTCAAGGACGACGAGGAGCGGCTCTACGAGCTGGCGGGCAGGCTGGGCATCGCCCGTGAAGGAGCGGCCGAGGCGATCTCCAGGCGGCTGGCCTCGCTTCAGGCGCGCCGCGCCGAGAGTCCCGAGGAAGCGCTCAAGGCCCGCTTCGCGCAGCAGGTGCGCTCGATGTACCCGGACCGGCGCGCCAGCCGGGACGAGCGCGAGCGCCTCCGCGCCCTCGCCGCCTCGCAGGGCCTCTCGGCCGACGCCGCCGCCCGCGTGCTCGACGAGTGCCTCGAGACCGTGCTTGCACTCCAGGGCGAACTGCGCATCGCCGAGGGCCAACTCGCCGCGCCCGCGGCGCCCGCCGCGGCGCCCGGCGCCGCACCCCTGGCCCCCGGGACGCCCGAGCCCCGGCCCGGCGGCATGTTCGCACCGCCCCCGCAGCCCAAGCGCTCCATCTCCCCCATGCAGCTCGCCCTCTTCGTGGGCATCCCCGCCGGCCTCATCCTCGTCGCGGCAATCGTCCTGGTTGTCGTGCTCGGCGTTGGTCGCAACGGCACATCCCCCAAGGGCGCGGGCGCCAGCACCGCCCTGGCCGCAAAGGGGGCGGAGCCCCACGCAGGAACGGCCACAGAGCCCTCGCCCGACCCCGTGGACGTCCTGCGCCGGAAGCTCCTGGCCGCCATCAACTCGCCCTCCGAGCTCGACACCCTCCTCGCCGAGCCCGAGGCAGCGGCCGCCCTCGAGCCGCTGGCCGACCGAGTGCGGCCCGACGAGAGCCTCGAGAACGCCGACGCCGTGGCCCTCTTCTGCGCCGCCCTGTCGTCGCGGGCAGCGCTCGACGCGCCGACCCAGGACCGCATCGTCCGCGCACTCATCCGCGTGGTCCAGGAGACCCGGAAGCCGGCCGTGGCCGAGAGGCCCGCACAGGCCCTCGTCGCCGCGCTTTTCCTCCGCACGGACGACGAGCGCGTCGTCTCGCCAGGCCAGCGCCGCTCCCTGGCCAAACGATGCACGCAGGCCTGGCAGAAGAGCTTGAAGCAGGCGGAGGCCGACCCCCTCCACGACCGCGAGCGGATCGTGGCCGCCGTGGCCGACGGCGGCAGCCTCGAGCTCTATGCCGGCAGGGCCGGCAGCAAGGCATTCGGCGAGGTGGCGGCCCGCCTCGCCCAGATGGCCGCAGACCCCAAGCAGCGCCACGCCAAGGCCGCGCTCGCCGCTCTCGACCACCTCGGGCGGGCCGACAAGGACGCCGCACCCGAACTCGCCAGGAAAACCGCCCATATGGCCCTCTGCGACATCCTGCGCAAGACCACCGACACCGGGGTGGCCACCCGCGTCGGCGTCGCCCTTGTCCATGGGCTGGGCCTGGCGGACAGCGGGAGCATCGGGGCCGACCACCTGGCGATTCCCGAGCGGCGCGAAGCCATCGCCGCCGACTTCGAGCGCTTCATCACCAGCGGCGGCCGGCCCCCCAGACTCCCCACCGAGGGCGCCCCTGCCGTCATCCCGAAGACCCAGGAAGTGCGTGCCAAGTTCACTACCGCGCGCGACACCGCCAGCCTCCTCTCCGACGCCGCGCTCGCACTCCTGGCCGGCTGCGAGCGCGCCGCACGCTTCACCATGGGCACCGACGCCTGGGCTGGCGAGCTTGTCGGCGCCCTCGCCGCAAAGGACCGCGCCGAACATCTCGCCGAGCCCATCGCCATCGTCTTCGCCGCCAGCGGACGGACGACACGGGAACACCGCACCTCGGCCATCCGACTCAAACAGCTCCAGGCCGACGTGCGCTCCAGCTCCACCCCCGTCCGCTACGCGGCCATCGGCGAGCTCAAGCATTTGGAAGACCCCGAGGCCACACAGGTCCTCCTGCGCGCGGTGTCGTGGAATGCCAGCGTCTCCTCTCCCGCCGAGGCACGCACCCTCTCTCGCCTGCTCGGAGCCCTCCGCAGCAAGCAGGACAAGGTGATCCCCGGACGCCTCGCCCACGCGCTCGGCGGCGCCTCCTCACTCGCCGGATTCGCGATCATGAAAACGCTCAAGGACTGCACGGACACCTCGGCGTTCCGCACCAAGATCAAGCTCTCCAGTCTCGAATTCCCCCGAAAGAGCACCCCCGCCGTCCGCGCGCGATGCGCCCGCCAGTGGCAGGACATCCTCGGCTCCGGCCTCGTGCCCTGGAAGAGGGACAAGCAGAAGGGCGAGAAGCCGAAGAAGCCCGCGAAGCCGGACAAAGAGAAGGACGAGAAGGCCCCAGAGCCAGGCGCCGGTCTGCCCGACGTGGCCACCCTCAAGCTCCTCGCCACCGCCGCGCGCCACACCGAACTCATGGCCAGCCTGATGCGCGCCCGCCGATGGGGCAAGGACAACTTGGCCACCCCGAGCCCGACGCGCGTGCGACAGGCGGCACGAGTCGTGGCCACGACCGTCGGCCGCGACCTCCGCCGAGCCGCCGACGCCTGCGTCGACGAGGCGCGCCGACTCACGCGCGGCCATGCGAAGGCAACCACGTTTGCACAGGCCCTCACACGCGTCGACCTCGAGCGCCAGGCCCGCACCCTCGCCGCCGGAACGGACCTCCAGAAAACCGCCGTGAGCCTCGATGCCATGGGCAGCCTGCTCGACATCCTCGCCCAGGAGTTCGACCCCGACGGAGCGAACCAGGAGGCCCTCAAAGCGGCCCGGCAGCGCCACGCCGAAGCCCTCGCCGAGACCACCAACGTCGCTGCCGAACTCCGCGAGAACGCCTACCACACCCTCGTGATCTGGGACCTTGTGCTCAAAGGACAGCGCTGACCCGCGCCAGCCCCGTCGGACAGGAGGTTGTGTGCGAATGACACGCCAACGCCCAATCCCGTGTGCCTGCCTGCTCTGCACCCTTGCGCTCGCCTGGGCCGTGGCCACGGCCGGCGAGACACCCAACACCGCCTCACGCATCGCCGAGCTGCGCACCAAGGTGCTCGCCGACCCGGGCGACAAGAAGTCGGTGGGCGAGCTCATGAACCTCCGCATCCAGCAGCGCAAGCAGCGCGAGGAAGGCCGCACCGCGGCCGTCAAGGGCCTGAGCGCCTACCTCGACGGCGACTTCATGGGAGCGGCCGAGCAGCTCCGGAAGGTGGCCGCGGCCCCCGGCGTCCTCGCCGCAGCCAACAGCCTGCTCCTGAGCCCCATCGACGAGATCATTGCCGACTGCACCCGACGCAGTTCGGCCTCCGGACGGGCTGCCAACCTCTGTCCCGTGTGCGGCGGCACAGGCTGGGCGGACTGCCCCGCCGATACCTGCTACGGCACGGGCACCGTCGTGTGCCCCCACTGTAGAGGCATGGGCCGTGGGCGGCACAAGACGAGGGGCATCGTCGAATGCCCGAAGTGTCGCGGCACAGGCTATCGCCGGTGCCCGAAGTGCTACGGCTCCGGCCTCGTCCGATGCCCCAAGTGCGGCGGCGCCGTGAACCCCGAGCAGGTGTGGGTCGGCAGCAACGCCGCTGCCGCCATCGAGAAAGCCCTCACACGCCTCGCCTACCTGCGCGACGGGGGAGTCGACCTGTTCTCCCGCGACGCCCTCGAACCCTCCCCCAGGCTCAACAAGACCTCCTCCGAATGAAAGCCGCCCCGGAGCGAAGCGCTCTGGAACCGCTGTGGGACCGAACGGGCAGAGCTCGGCCTCGCCCCCCAGCAGGAGGTCGTCTATCTGCTCGAGCAACTCAAGACCGCCAAGGACAAGGCACAGGCCAGCAGGATCGCGGAGGCCATTCGGCACCCCGCGGCCAAAGACCTGGTCGTGGTGCTGCGCTGGGACACGGCGGAGACCGGTCAGCACCGTGTCGCCGTGGTCTACTACAGCGGCGGGCCGCCCACGCGGGTGACGGTGAGCGTGTATCGGCACCGCAACGGACCAGACGAGAGCGTCGCGTCGTACGAAGGCCTGCTCGCCGCCGAGGATCAGCGGGTGACGATGGCGACGGTGACGGTACCGCCGGCGAAGTAGCGGCGCGACCCAGCGGCGCTTGATTCCCCTGCGGCGATGTGCACAATGGGAACAGCCGCGGTCGCGCGCAGCCCGCGCGCCCCGCCTACTTGATCCGCCAGCCGTTTCTATCCTGGAGAGCCGATTCCCATGACAGAGCCCGCTGAGCCCATGCGTGGCGGCCCATCCGAACCCGAGGCCCACCAGGCGGTTCTGGACCGCGTGAAGGCGGCCCGCGAGGCCATCGTGGGCGAGCTCCGCAAGCTCATCGTCGGCCAGGACGAGCCGATCGACCAGGTGCTCGTCACCATGCTCGCCGGCGGGCACTGCATGATCCAAGGCCCCCCAGGAACCGCCAAGACCCTGCTCGCCACGTGCATCGCCAAGGTGATGGATCTGTCGTTCAAGCGCATCCAGTTCACCCCCGACCTGATGCCGAGCGATATCTCGGGGACCGAGATCCTCGAAGAGGACCAGACGACCGGCCACCGCGTGCTCAAGTTTGCCCGCGGCCCCGTCTTCTCGAACATCGTGATGGCAGACGAGATCAACCGCACGCCGCCGAAGACCCAGGCTGCACTGCTCGAGGTGATGCAGGAGCGGCAGGTGACCCTCGGCGGCCGCACCTACCCGCTGCCCGAGCCCTTCTACGTGCTGGCCACGCAGATCTCGCTCGAGCAGGAGGGCACCTATCCGCTGCCCGAGGCGCAGCAGGACCGCTTCATGCTCTCCGTGGCCATGAACTACCTGCCCGAGGACGACGAGGTGTCGGTGGTGCGCCACTCGACGAGTGCGGAGACGGTGGCACTCGAGAAGGTGATCGGCGCGGACGACCTGATGGCATTCATGCGCGCGGTTCGCGACGTGGCGATGCCGCGCGAGCTGAGCAACTACGTGGTCGAGCTGGTGGCGTCGAGCCGCCCGACGGTGGACGGCTGCCCCGACTTCGTGAAGGAATATGTGGCGTGGGGGGCGGGGCTTCGGGCGAGCCAGAACATCACGCTGGCTGCCAAGAGCGCCGCCGCGCAGGACGGGCGGGCTACCGTGGAGGTCTCCGACGTCCGCAAGGCCATCATGCCCGTGATGCGCCACCGCATCGGCCTGTCGTTCCGAGCCGAGGTCGACCGCGTGTCGGTCGAGGACATCACGCAGCGCCTCGTCGAGGCCTGCCCGGAGCCGGCGGTGGCGTGAGGCCGCCCGCCGAAAGCCCGTCCGTGAGGAACACTATGCCAAGCGAACAGACCATCGAGTCGATGCCCGTCGAGGCGCTCGAGCGGCTCACCGAGGGCAAGGCGAAGATCCTCAGCGAAATCCGCAAGGCGATCATCGGCCAGGAGGAAATCGTCAACGACGTGGTGACGAGCTTCTTCGCCGGAGGCCACTGCCTCATCACCGGCGTGCCCGGCCTGGCCAAGACACTGCTCATCTCGAGCCTGGGCCTGGCGATGGACCTCACGTTCCGCCGCGTGCAGTTCACGCCCGACCTGATGCCGGCGGACATCACGGGCACCGAGGTGCTCGAGGAGGACCGCACCACGGGGCAGCGGAACCTCGCCTTCCGTCCCGGCCCCATCTTCACCAACATCCTGCTGGCCGACGAGATCAACCGCACGCCGCCGAAGACCCAGGCCGCGCTCCTCGAGGCCATGCAGGAGCACCAGGTGACCGTCAGCGGCAGCACCTACACGCTCGACGAGCCGTTCTTCGTGCTCGCCACACAGAACCCCATCGAGCAGGAAGGCACGTATCCGCTGCCCGAGATCCAGCAGGACCGCTTCATGTTCAGCCTGTTCATCGACTACCTTCCGAAGGACGAGGAGGTGGCGGTGATCGACGCGACGACGACCTCGGCCGAGGCTGAGATCGACGTGTGCATGACCGGCAGCGAGCTGCTCGAGTACCAGGACCTGGTGCGGCGGATTCCCGTGGCGGAGCCCGTGGTGCGCTACGCGGTGGCTCTGGCCTCGCGGAGCCGCCCGACGGGGGCGGACGCGCCCGACTTCGTCCGCGACTACGTGGCGTGGGGCGCGTCGATCCGCGCCTCCCACTACATGGTGCTCGGAGCGAAGGCCCGAGCGGCCCTGGCCGGGCGCCCCCACGTCTCCGTGCAGGACATCCAGTCCGTGGCCTACCCCGTGCTGCGTCACCGGATCATCACGAACTTCCGCGCCGAGAGCGAGGGGATTCGCTCGGAGCAGATCATCGAGCGTCTGCTCGAGGCCGTGCCCCCGCCGCGCTCGGGTCTGTAAGCCCGCCAAGAGGATCGGTATGGCGAAGAGCCAGCATCTCGACTTCGACGTGATCGCGCGGGTGAGCAACATGCAGCTCCTCGCGAAGGTCGTCGTCGAGGGATTCATCCTCGGCCTCCACCGCAGCCCCTACCGAGGCTTCTCCGTCGAGTTCGCCGAGTACCGCCAGTACACGCCCGGCGACGAGATCAAGCACATCGACTGGAAGGTCTACGGGAAGACGGACCGCTACTACATCAAGCAGTTCGAGGAGGAGACGAACCTCACGTGCCACATCCTGCTGGACGCCTCGGGCTCGATGGCCTACAGGTCCGGCGAGAAGGGCATCTCGAAGCTGCACTACGGCTCGTGCCTCGCGGCGTGCCTGGCCTACTTCATGATGAGGCAGCGCGACGCCACGGGACTCACGGTGTTCGATACGGGTGTGCGCACGATGCTGCCGCCGCGGCTCCGCCAGTCGCACCTCCACCGCATGCTCACCGAGCTCGACGGCCTGGAGCCCGGCGGCGAGACCAACGCGGCCGGCCCGATGCACGACCTGGCCGAGAGCCTCAAGCGCACGGGCCTCGTCATCCTCATCAGCGACCTGCTCGACGACCCCGAGGCCGTCCTCTCCGCCCTTCAGCACTTCCGCTTCAAGGGCCACGACGTCATCGTCTTCCACGTGATGGACAACGCCGAGCTCACCTTCCCGTTCGACGCAATGACCGAGTTCAGTGATCTGGAGACGGGCGAGAAGCTCCTGGTGACCCCCGAGGGCATTCGCCCCGTCTACATGGAAGAGCTTCGCCGTTTTCTGGCCACCTACGAGCGCGGCTGTGCGGACGTGAAGGCGGATTACACGCTCTTCGACACCCGCACGCCGCTCGAGCTCGGCCTGAGCCAGTACCTGCATCGCAGGAGCCAGCTCTTGTGAAGGCCAAACCCTAAATCCTAAATCCTGAATCCTAAACAAACTCAAAATCGAAAGCAGAAAACTCAAAACGCGGGAAGGGCACACAACACCAGGTGGCACGGTGAGGAGGGAGCGATGGGTGAGGGGCAGGGCCGGAAGCGGTACGACCTGGAGGACCGGACGCTGGCGTTTGCCAGGCGGGTGCGGGTGTTTGTGAAGCTTCTGCCGCAGACGCTCGCGAACCGAGAGGATGTGAAGCAGCTTGTGCGGGCGTCGGCTTCGGTGGGTGAAACACCATCGAGGCGAACGAGGCCCTGAGCAAGCGCGACTTTCGGATGCGGGTGAAGATCGCCAGAAAGGAGGGCAGCGAGAGCCGATTCTTCCTTCGCCTCGTGGACACAGGAGGGGAACCCTCCGCTGATGCGGAGCGCGCCGCCCTCGTCCAGGAGGCCACGGAGCTGTGCCGCATCTTCGGCGCCATTCTCGAGAAGTCGAGGTAAAGCCTCTGGGCGATCCCTGGCGGCCCCTCTTTCCTTGCCCCCGTTTTGGCCTTTTGTGCTTTGGGTTTTGAGCTTGTTTAGGATTTAGAGCTTAGGATTTAGAGTTTCTCTCTCGTGATCGCCTTGGACTTGCAGATATGGGCTTCTTGAACAGTGTGTTCCTGATCGGTCTGCTCGCCGCTGGCGTGCCGATCCTGATTCATTTGCTCACGCGCGACCGCGTGCAGCGGGTGGCGTTCTCCACGCTGCGGTTCTTCGCCAACGTGTCGCGGAGCGTGCTGCGTCGCAAGCGCTTCCGTGAGGCGATTCTGCTGGCGATGCGCGCGGCCGCATGTGCGTTGCTCGCGCTGGTGTTCGCGCGGCCGTTCCTGCGCTCGTCGCAGAGCGCGTGGGGCGGGCTGCTGCGGCCTGGGACGGCCAGGGTGATCGTCGTCGACCTGTCCGCCTCGATGGGCCGCGAGGGGATGCTCGAGCCGCTGCGCAACGAGGCCGTCACCGCCGTGAACTCGCTGGCCGAGGGCCGCGACCTGGCGGCTCTGGTGACGTTCGGCGACACGCCGGAGCTCGACGTGGCGCTCACGCGGGAGCTGGGCGAGGTGCGGGCGCGGGCGGTGGAGCTGGCTCCCGGCCACGGGGGCACGCAGATCGCCGCCGCGATCCAGCAGGCCGATACGCTTCTGCGCCCTGTGCCGGCGCGGGCGAAGGAAATCTGGCTCATCTCGGATCTCCAGCGCAGCGGCTGGAGCGGCGCCGACCGCGCCAGCCTGGGCCGTCTGCCCGCGCTGGCGCCCGACGTGCGCCTGGTCGTCCGCCCCGTGGAGCCGGCGGAGAAGGCGAGCAACGTGGCCGTGGTGGACGCCGATACGCCGCAGAGCACCGCGGCGAGCCGCGAGCCGCGGCCCCTGGCCTTCCGCATCGCTCGCTTCGCCGACCCCGATGCCGGCGACCGCCAGGTGGACGTGGCGCTCTCGATCGGCGGCAAGGAGGTGGCCACGCAGAAGGTCAAGCTCCCCCCGAATGGGAGCGTGCCTGTGCGCTTCCGCCACGTGTTCGACACCGCGGGCGACAACCCGGGCGTGCTCCGCGTGGGCGGGAAGGACGCCGTGCCGGCCGACGACGCTTTCCACTTCAACGTGCGTGTGATCCCGCGGATCAAGGTGGTCATACTCAACGGCCGGCCCGCCGCCGACCCGATGGCGGACGGCGCCTACTTCCTCAAGATGGCGCTCTCGCCCGCGGAGGACTCGCCGTTCGAGCCGCGGAGCATCGACGCCTCGCGTGCACACCCCGGCGAGATCGACGACGCGCAGGTGGCCGTGCTGGCGGACGTGGGGCGCGTGGCGCCCGACGTTCGCGAGGCCCTGGCCCGCCTGCTGGCGCGGGGCGGCGGCCTGCTCTTCCTGCCCGGCGGCCGCGTGGATGCCGAGGCGTTCAACGAGACGCTTGCCGACCTGGCGCCGTGCCGGCTGCGCCGGAAGCTCACGCCGAGTGCCCGTGCGGGCGAGGAGGCGGAGGCGCGAATCATCAGCGTGGAGATGGAGCACGCGATCTTCGAGGTCTTCCAGCGCCCCCACCACGGCGACCTCTCGACCCCCCGCTTCACCCAGTTCTGGGAGGTGACGGACTCGCAGCTCGCCCGCGTGCTCGCGCGGTTCGACGACGGCCGCCCTGCCATGCTCGAACGCCTGGCCGACGGCAAGGAGCCAGCCCGCGGCGTGTCGCTCATGCTGGTCGCACCGGCCGACCTGACGTGGTCGACGCTGCCGTTGAGGGCGATCTTCCTGCCGCTCGTGCACCAGAGCGTCCGCTACCTGGCCGTGCGCACCGAGGTGCGCACCGCGTTCCACGTGGGCGACCGACTGCCCGTGCAGGAGGCCGTGCGCCGCCTCCGGGTGGGGGAGGGCTGGAGCCTGCGGGGACCGGACGGCGCGGCCCGCGAGGGCGCCGCGGCGGTGGCCGTCGAGCCCGGGCTGCACGCCGTCGTGGCGAGCGGGGGCGACACCGCATTCCAGTTTGCCGTGAACCTCAACCCCGCCGAGGCCGACCCTGCCTCGGTCGACCCGCAGGAAATCCTCTCGGCCTTGCAGGGCTCCCGGGCACAGCCGGAGGGCGAGGAGGCCGAGGACGACGCGACCCAACGAGCGGGCGCGCTCGACGAGCAGGGCCTCTGGTGGTACGTGCTGCTCGCCGTCGTGGTCCTGTCGATGGGCGAGCTGACGCTGGGGAACCACACGCTGCGCCACTGAGTGGCGCCGAGCCAAAGCTGGAGCGAAGCCATGAGCGACTACACAGAGGTCGCGAAGCACCTGAACACCGTGCGGCGGGCGTGGAAGCGCACCGCCGCTCTCTCGGGGCTGGCCGTGGCGGTGCTCGAGTTCACGGGCATCTTTACCGTCGCGCTCCTCGTGGACGTTCTCTACCGTCCGCTGCCGCCGGTGCGCGTGGGCGTGTTCGTGGCGGCCCTGGCCGCACTGGGGTATCTGCTGACCCGCCACGTGGTCGGCCCGGTGCTTCGGCGGATCCCCGACGCGCAGGCCGCGCTCTATGTGGAGGAGCACGATCCGCGGTTCGAGGGAGCCCTGATCGCGGCCGCGGAGTTCCACCGTGCGGAGCTGCTCGCCGGCCGGGACGCGGCGCTGGTGGAGGCGGCGATTACCTCGGCCGCCGCGCGCGCGGAGCGCTTCGACCTGCGCCGCGTGGCCGATTTCTCCCGCCTGCGGAAGTACGGCGTGGCCGCGGCGCTCGTGGTCGTCGGCTACTTCGCCGCGGGCGTCAGCTTCCCCACCACCGTGGGCCGCCACGCCGGCCGCGTGCTGCGTCCCTGGCGCCCGACCGCCGAGGATCTCCCCAGCGTCGAGCCGCTGCCCCCCGCCAAGCCTCCCATCACCTTCGCCCTCTCGAAGGGCAACACGAGCCTCCTGCGTGGCTCCGCCTTCGCCCTCGACGCCGTTCTCTCCCGCGCCTCCGACCACCCCGTGTTCCTCTTCTTCCACCCCGTGGCGGAGGAGGAGGCCGAGGCCCGCTGGCGCCACCTGCGCATGGACGAGGGCGAGACCCTCCGCGGCTACCGCATCACCCTCCAGGACGTGACGGAGGACCTCGAGTTCTACGTGGGCACCGGCCCCGCGAAGTCCGAGACGTGCCGCGTGACGGTCTACGACCCCCTCGTGCTGGAGGGCGTGGAGCTGGTCACCCGTTTCCCCACCTATCTGAAGCTCAAGGACCGGACCGACGTGCGGGTGACGGGCGACGTGGCGGCGCCCATCGGCTCGACCGTCACCGTGCGGCTCCTCACCAACGGGAAGCTGGCCGAGGGCGAGCTGAGCTGGGAGGACGGCTCGAAGCTCCCGCTCAGCGTCGACCCCGAGTTGCCCACCTCGGCCCTCGCCTCGTTCGAGGTCAAGGCAGACACCACCTACACCTTCCGCGTGCGCGACGTGAATGGCCAGACGGCCGAGAGCCCCGGGTCGGCCCGCGTGCGGGCGCTGGTGGACAAGCCGCCCACCGTGCAGATCACCCTGCCCATGGAAACGGTGGACCTCCATCCGCTCGGCGAGGTCACCGTGCTCGCGGAGGCCACGGACGATTTCGCGCTCGAGGGGGCCGAGCTGGTCTACATGCGGCTGAGCGACGTGGGGCAGAACCCGCTCCGCGCCCCGCTCGACTTCGAGACGACCGAGGAGTGGACGCCCGGGCAGCCCGTGCTCGGCCGCGCCCGAACGAACTTCCGCCTCGAGGACGTGCGCCCCAGCCCCGAGCCCGAGGAATCCATCGGCTACTACGTCGAGTGCCGCGACCGCAAGGGCCAGAAGGCCGTCTCGGACATCTTTTTCATCACCGTGGTGCACTACGAGACGTGGGCCACCTGGTTGTCCGAGCCCGCCGAGATGCCCGAGGAAAGCGAGATCAGGAGCCTCGAGCCCTACTTCCGAGCCGCCTGGCACCTCCACGGCCAGAAGCCCATGCTCCCGGTGAACGACTACAACAAGCAGAGCGAGGAGCTGGCCGATTCGATGACCGACCCGCAGACCGGGCAGCTCTACACCTTCGCCGAGACGAAGGACCCCACGAAGCAGAAGCACGTGGACAGGGCCGCGGAGTTCGTCGGGAAGGGCCACCAGGCGCTGCTCGAGCACGACACGGGCCGTGCCGTGGAGGCGTTTGCGGTGGCCCTGGCGGAGATCGCGAAGCTCGACCTGTTCGAGGAGTATGCCCACATCATCCCGGAGGGGCAGATCCCGGCGGTTGAGGGTGCGGAGCCGCTCGAGCAGTTGGCGCTGCTCGAGGCCCAGCGTGTGGAGGCGGAGGCGGCGCAGGCGCAGATGCAGGGCTCGCCCGAGGCGAGCGACCTGGAGCAGGCGCGCCAGGCCGAGGAGATCGCCCACCAGGCCGAGGTGCTCGAGCAGCAGCAGGCCGCCGTCGCCGAGGATGCCCGCGAGATGGCAAACGGCGAGGCCGAGGGCCAGCCCCAGCCCCAGCAGGCTGAGGGCGAGGAAGCGGAAGGCGAGGAGGGCGAGGCCCCCCAGCAGCCCGCGCAGGGCGAGGAGGGCGGCAACGAGCAGAACCAGCAGGGCGACGCCAACAGCGAACTGGCGCAGCGGCAGGACGGCGTGGCCGACCGGGCGCGTGAGATCACCGAGGAAGCGGCCGACGATGCCGCAGCCGACCCGAGCATCCGCCAGATGACGAGCCGCATCGACCGCGCGGCCGCCCAGATGCGCCGTGCCGCGCAGCGCATGCGCACCGGCCGCATGGAGCAGGCCGCCCTGGAAGCCGAGCGTGCCCAGCGCACCCTCCGCGAGATCCGCGAGCAGGCGGGCAACATCGCTCAGGCCAAGCTCGAACGAGCCCTCGACGATGCCGAGGCCCGAGCCGAACGCCTCCTGGACAACCAGCAGCAGGCCCGCGCGAAGGCCGAGGCCCTCGGAAAGGGCAAGGAGGAGGCCAAGCAGCCCGACGCACGTCGCCAGCGCGACTTCCAGGTGGCCGCTGCCGAGCAGGTGCGCCTCAAGACCGACCTCTCGCGAGTCGAGCGCGACGTGCGTGCCCTCCGCCAGATGGCCGAGAGCGGCGCACGCCCCGAGACCGCCAAGCACATCGAAAACGCCCACCGCGACCTCCAGCGAGGCCGCGCCGACCAGAAGATGGACAATGCCGTGGTCGAGCTCGCCGCACGCAACCCCAAGGGAGCGGCGCAGGAGCAGCGACGAGTCGAGGGAACGCTGGGCAAGACGCTCGAGAACATCCGCGCCGCGAACGACAGCCTGGCGTCCGACATCCAGAGCGAGCTGCGGCGCGCCCGCAACGAGGCCCGACGCGTGCAGGAAGACCTCGAGCGGATGGACGGCTCGCAGACCCCGCAGCCCGGCCAGCCGGCGCCCCCGCGCCCGCGCGACCTCGCCGAGCAGGGCCAGCAGACTGCCTACGAGATCCGCCGGCTCGCCAAGCACCTCGAGCAGCGCCAGTTCGCCGAGAAGGCCGACCGGGACTTCCTCAACCAGGCCGCACGCCAGCCCGGGCAGCTCGGCCAGCGCGTGGCCCGCGACGAGAAGGAGCGCAAGCAGGTGCTCCGCGTCGTCCGCAGAGTCCGCAACCGCCTCGAGGTCGAGTATCAGAGCAAGCTCCAGGCCAAGAAGCTCTTCGCCGCACAGCGCGAGGCCTGTCCGCCCCAGTACCGCCATCTCGTCAACAAGTACTACGAAGCCCTCTCGCAGGCGAGAAACTAGCCGCAGCCGACGGCGCGCGGCGCAGGCCGCACCGCCGTCCACAGGGATGACGCATCCGTGAGTGTCCTCAGGCTCCTCTTCAAGTATCCCTTCAGCACCTATGCCGAGGGCCGGCTGGTGTTCCTGAGCCGCATCCCCGTCGAGGTGCGCGTGCTGGCGCTGGGGGCTCTCGTGGTGCTGGCGTGGGCGCTCTACCGCCGCGCCGCGGGCAAGCTCGCCCGGCGCTCGAACCGCGTGCTCCTCGGCCTGCGCATCGCCCTGCTCGTGGTCCTCGTGTTCATGCTCAGCATCCCCGCACTCCGCCTGGAGGGCCCGCGCTCCCGCTCGGTGTTCACCGCCGTGCTCGTGGACACCTCGCGCTCGATGTCGATCGACGACGTGCCGGCCGCCGAGGGCGCCGTCCCGCGCCTCGAAGCGGTCCAGGGGGTGCTCCTCGCGCGCGGCACCCCCGACGACCCCGGCCTCCTGCTCGCCACGGAGCAGGTCTCCAACGTGCTGGTCTACGCGTTCCACGAGAAGGCGGCCCGCGTGGCCGATGCAGAACACCTGCGCGCCGAGGGGCAGCAGACCGACCTGTTCCGCTCCGTCCGCGACGTGGATGCCGAGCTGCGCAGCGTGCCCCTGGCCGCCGTGGTGCTGCTCACGGACGGATGCAGCAACGCCGGCGGGCAGGCGATGGACGCGGCACGGCTCCTCAAGGAGCGTGGTGTGCCGCTGTTCGCCGTGGGCTTCGGCAACCCCAGGCCGCCGCGCGACTACGATCTCATGCAGGTCTTCGCCCCGCGCCGCGTGCGGCGCAACACCGAGGTGGAGGTCTACGCGAAGGTGCGCCACACCGACCTGTCCGGCCCCTTCGAGATCCGCGTCTCGCGCGGCGAGACCCCCCTCATCTCCAAGACCATCGAGCCGGCGGCCAACTCCGACGTCACGAGCCTCCGCATCGCCTTCACCCCCGACCACCAGGGCTCCGCAACCTACACCCTCGCCGTGCCCGCCCACGCCGACGAGAACATCACGGACAACAACTCGCGCGACTTCACCATCGACATCCAGGACGACCGCCTGCCCGTGCTCTACATCGAGGGCAGCCCGCGCCTCGAGTACCGCTTCCTGCGCCGAGCGCTCTTCCGCGACCGCGACTTCCGCCTCGTCGGCCTCCTCCGCCTCGCCTCCGACCGCTTCTACGTGCAGGGAGCCAACCAGAGCGAGGCCTACCTCACCCGGGGCTTCCCCGACACTGCGGAACGCCTCTTCGCCTTCGAGGCCGTCATCCTGGGCGACATCGAGGCGAGCCACTTCACCCGCGACCAGCTCGACCTGCTCGAGCGCTTCGTCGGCGAGCGCGGCGGCGGAGTCCTCATGCTCGGCGGCGTGAACTCCTTCGGCCTCGGCCGGTATGCCAACACGCCCGTCGGCAAGGTGCTCCCGCTGGCCGTCTCCGCAGCCGACCCCGCCTACTCCGACGAACGCTACAGCGCCACCGTGACCCCCGAGGGCCTCAAGCACCCCGTGCTCCGCCTCTCGCCCGACCCCGACGCCAACCAGCGCCTGTGGGAGAAGATGCCGCCCCTCATCGGCATCACGCCCGTGAGCGGCGTGAAGCCCGGCGCCTCCGTGCTCCTCATGCACGAGGACGCCCGACGCCCCGTGCTCGCCGTGCAGAACTACGGCGCGGGCCGAGTGGCTGCCTTCACCTCCGGCGGCTCCTGGTACCTCCGCGTCTCCGTCCCCGCCGACAACGAGTTCCACGAGAAGTTCTGGAAGCAGCTCATCCGGTGGCTCGCCGTCGGCGCCAAGGAACAGCTCGCCGTCGAGGCCGACGACGATGTCTACGACACCAATACCCCCGCCTTCCTCCGCGCCACGGTGCTCGGGAAGGATCTCCGGCCCCTCAACGACGCTACGGTCGTCGCCGCCGTCACCGACCCGGTGGGCAACACCGAGGAACTGCCGATGGACTGGGTGCTCTCGCAGGAGGGCGTCTACCAGGCCCGCTACCGCCCCGCCCAGGAGGGCGAATACCAGGTGGCGGCGAGGGTGGAAGGCTGGGAGGGGCAGCCTGCCACCACGGGCTTCCTCGTCACCGAGCCATCCCTCGAATTCACCAACGCCGGCCTCAAGGACGGCCTGCTCCGCCAGATGGCCGACGCCACGGGCGGACGCTACTACACGCCCGCGGAAGCCGAAGCCATCCCCGACGCCGTGGCAGAGGCCGTGAAGTCCGCACGATACCCCGGCGCGCGGCGCCAGGATCTCGAGATCTGGGACGCCCCGTTTATTTTCCTTCTGGTCCTCGGTATAATGGCCGGGGAGTGGTTCATACGGCGAAGGACGGGACTGGCCTGAGGAAGAGAGCCATGCGCGAACATCCCATCATCCATCGCACACACGACGGCCCCCTCGCGCACGCGGCGGAGGAGCTGGCGGGCGGGCTGGAGACCATCCAGGCCCTCACGCGCCGGTGCTTCCTCGCCCGCGGCGCCCACGCCCTGGGCGGAGCCGCCCTCGGCGCCGCCTGCGGCCTCCTGGGCGCGCCACGAGCCGCACGCGCCGACAAGGCTGTGAAGACCGGCCAGTTCATCTTCCCGAGGCTCCAGTTCTCCGTCTACGACAACACGCCCGACATCTGGAACGTGTGGCCCGTGGGCGACGTGAATCTGCGGGCCAAGCTCCGCGAGCTGACCAACATCAATGCCAGCCAGGACGCGAAGGTGGTGCGCCTGGACGACTTCGACGACATGTGCCGCCACCCGTTCGTCTTCATGACCTCGGAGGGCTACTTCAAGCTCGCGGCGAAGGAGGAGCGGAACCTGCGGGAGTTCCTCGAGCGCGGCGGCTTCATCCTCGCGGACGACTGCGTGTACAACCGCACCGAGGACCGGTTCTTCCGCACCTACAACAAGCTCCTCAACAAGCTGTTCCCCGACAACCCGATGCGGAAGATCCCCTACGACCATGAGATCTTCCACATCTACTACAGCTTCACCGACGGGTGCCCGCACATGCAGGGCGTGCCCCACGGCGCCTACGGCCTCTTCGAGCGCGGCACCGGCCGCATCATGACCATCAACTGCCCGGGCGACATCCATTGCGGGTGGTGCAACCGCTTCTGGGCCGGCCCGAAGAACCTCGAAGCCATCAAGATGGGCATCAACATCATCATCTACTTCCTCAGCCACTGACATTCTTGTTGCATACCGGAGCGGCTCTCGTGTATCGCCTCCTGCCCCCCCTGCTTGCCTTCGCCGCCTGCCTCCACGCCGCACCCGCACCCGAGCCTGCCTGCCACGCACTCCTCGTCGGCGGCCTCCCAGGACCTGCCGTCTACAGCCGACGCTACGCCGACTGGCTCACCCGCTTCCACGCGCTGCTGACCAAGAAGGCGAAGGTGCCCGAGGCCAACGTGGTGGTGCTCTCGGGCGACCCGGCGTTCAAGGCGCCCTTCGTGCGCGGCAAGGCCACGGCAGAGGCCGTCCGCAAGGCCATCGCCGACGCCGCCGCCCGCACGCAGCCCCGCGACCAGTTCCTCCTCCTGCTCATTGGCCACGGCGCCCTGGCGGACACCATGCCGTCGCTCATCCTGCCGGGCGAGGATCTCACGGCCCAAGACCTCGCCGCCGCCCTCGAGCCCATTCGCGCCCGCAACCAGGTGGTGCTCAACTTCACGGCCAGCTCGGGCGACGCCGTGCAGCACCTCTCGGCGTCCGACCGCGTGGTCGTCGCGGCCACGAGCCCCACGGAGGTCACCGAGCCCGTCTTCGCCGAGTTCTTCCTGCGCGGCATCGAGACGGAACGCGCCGACGGCGAGGGCACCCCTGCCGCAGGGGTGCTGGACAAGACGATCACGCTGCTGGAAGCCTGCAACTGGGCGGCTAACCAAACCGCGATGTGGATCGTCCGCCAGAAGACCACCGAAGAGGGATGGCGGGTCGACGGCCGCGAGACCGCCGAGGCCTTCAAGAAGCTCTACGTCGGGAAGCCTGGCGAGCCCGCCACCCGGAAGCTCTCCCCCGCATCGGGGGTCGACAAGCCCGACGAACCGGTCCGCCTCCGCCCCGAGGGCGGCACGATCGACGGCTACTGGCGTGGCCGCCGCATCGTGGCCGAGCACGCTATGCTGGAGGACTGCGGCGAGGACAAGGGGGCCTCCCCCCTCGGCTCCGAAGGCTACCGCCCGCTCGCCGGCACGCGGCCCGGCGAGCCGGGGTGGCTCGCCCGCCGCGTCGTGCTTGGCAGACCCGCGCTGCTGAACCCCAAGCCGAACCACGCGAAGTGAACCACACCCGCAACACGACTGCGACCGCGCGAACCCGCCTCTGCCCGTGGCTTGCGGGCGGCCTCCTGCTCTGCGGCCTCGCGGCCCACGCCGCCGCGCCCCAGCCCCCGCCCTTCGAGCGCGTGCGCAAGGACGATCGCGACCCCGGCCGCATGCGCCACACAGGCGCCTACCCGCGATTCCACGTGGCCTGGAGCCGCGCGACCCGGCTCGCCGGCGTCACAGGCGTCTTCCCCCATCCCGTGCTCCCCGAGTGCATCGCCGTGGCCGAGAGGCGCGGACTCGCCCTGTCCGCCGACGCGGGGCGCACCTGGCGCGTTGTGCCCGCCGCCGCTCCCGAGAAGCTCGGCGCCGTCGCTCACGTGGCCTTCGACCCGCGTACCGCCGAGACCTTCTACCTCGCCACGCGCGAGCGCGGCGTGTGGGCGACCACCGACGGCGGGAAGACGCTCCGCAGGATCGGCTCGAAGGCCGCCGGCATGGCCGCCGATGCCACCTGTGCCGTGTACCTCTTCCCCGCCGACCGGCGCCACCGCACCCTCCTGGCCGTCCACGGCGATGCCGCGCCCGGCATCTCCGTCTCCGACGACGCGGGGAAGTCCTGGCGCGTGCTCTCCGCCGACTACCTGGTCTACAAGCTCGCGTGCAGCCCGCCCGCCAGCCTCCGTCTCTACGCCGCGGCCGCGAAGACGGACAAGCCCGACGTGCGCGGCGTCTACTCCTGCGCCTCGCCCGGCCAGCCCTGGTTCGTGGTCCTGCGCGACGTGGTGCCCGTGGACCTGGCGTTCCCGCGGCTCAGGGGCGGCGTCTACTGCGCCACGGCCGACGCGGGCCTCTACCTGATCACCCACGAGGGGGCGGACTTCCAGAAGATCGGCCCCGAGGAGCCGCCGCGCCTGGCGAGCCTCGGCGTCGCCTGGGGCCACCACGCCGACGCCCAGATCGTCTACGCCTACGAGCCCACGCGACGCGGTATGCTGGTCTCGGCGGACGGGCTCAAGACCCTCTCCGCCCACAGCCGCGGGCTCTACACCAGCCCCTTCGTGCGCGAGGGCGCCCACCTGCGGGCCAACGCCAACGGCACGGCCTTCTTCGCCGTGGCCAACGGCATCCTCTCGCGCGGCTTCCGCATCGACGGGCGCCTCGTCGTCAGCCAGGTGGCCGTCTCCCCACCCGCTGTCTCCTACGCCTCGCGCACCCGCGAGGAGAGCAACGGCTGGCTGCGCCACCTGCTGCCTCAGATTGAGCGAGCCCGCTACGCAGCCCCGCTGGCGCGCCACCTCGTGGGGCTCGCACGCGACGTCGAGTCGGCCCTCTCGAGCGGCCAGATCACCATCACCGCACGAGTGTTCAGCCGCGGCGCCGCAAAGACCCCGCCCACGGTCACCGCCGACCTGACCCGCCTCGGCGGCTCCCACCATACCCCCATGCTCGACGACGGACAGCACGGCGACGGGAAGCCCGGCGATGGCGTCTACGGCGCCACCCTGCCCCTCGACCCCAGCGGCCTGGCCCGCGACGGACGCGACTGGCGCCGCCCCTGGCCATCCACCACGCCCCTCACCGTCTCGGCCACCGCCGACGGCACGACCACGGGCACGGTGGGGCTCTTCTACCTCTACAACCGTCCCGAATCCCTGATCTTCTGGAGGGACGGCTACAGCGTTTCCTGCCGCGACCCCGAGGGCACCCTGAAGATCGATATCGTGGAGGCCCCCTTCCACCCCTGCTACAGCGAAAGGGCCTGGCGCCTCTCGGTCGGCCCCGGCCCCTGGATGGCGCCCATCGGCGACGACTACACCCAGCGCGACATCACGGGCCTCCACGCCCTGAGCTTCTGGGTGAAGACCGACGGGCCGCCCGACGGGCATCTCTCCGTCCAGATCCGCGACCTGCCGACCTACGCCTTCCGCACCGCCACGCCACCGCTGGACATCGTGGCCGAGAAGCTCATCGACGGCGGCTCCCTCACCAGCGAATACCGCCGCGTGGTCGTTCCCCTGAGCCGCATGCTCGGCCTCACGCCCGGCTTCCACACGCGCCTCTTCTGCCACGTCATCTTCTCCGGCAAGGCCCCCACCGCGCGGCACTACTGGATCGACGACGTGAAGTTTTTCTACACCCCGGACGACCTCCAGACCGATATCAGGCGGACCCAGCCGTGAACAGCACTCCACGATTCCCGCTCGCCAGGCTGCCGCTCGCGTGGCTTCTCGCGCTCGCCCTGGCCGCGACGGGCGCGCTGCGCGCCGCCGAGCCACCGCAACCCGATCCCCTGGCCAAGATGCTCAAGGACGCCGACCGCCTCAAGAGCAACCGCAACGAGCACGGCCGCGTGCTCCGCCTCTGCGAGGAGGTCATCGCCACCCCTCGGGCCACCAAGGACCAGAAGCTCCAGGCATTCGACACCATGGCCTATGCCTACGCCCAGAAGCGCAGCTACGCCGATCACATCAAGCTCATGGACCGCCTCCGCGCGCTCTTCCCCGGCGACGCCGCGGTCGACCGCAAGGCCCTGCTCGCCCAGATCGGTGTCTATCGGACCTGGAAGAAGCCCACCGAGGGCCTGGCCGCGGCCTCCGAGCTCGCCGAAAAGCACGCCGCCGACAAGCCCACCGTAGCCGCCGCCCACGCCCATCGAGCCTACTTCTTCTACCGAGCACGGAAGTACGAGGACTGCTACGACGCCGCGGACAAGGCCGTCGCCCTCGACCCCGAGAACCACGAGCAGGTGCTGGCCGTGCTTCGCCTGCTCTCGGACGCCGCCTGGTCGAAGGGCCACATGGAGCGGTGCCTCGCGGCCTCGCTGCGCATGCTCGAGCCGCAACTCGCGGCTCTGACCCCCGAGCATGAGTTGCCCGGCCGCCAGAAGCGCCCCGGCGAATGCCTCGTGCGCCTCGAGCGCCACGACGATGCCCGCGACCACTTCCTCAAGGTCGAGAAGGCCACGCCCGACCCCCGCGCGGCCCAGGAGTTCTGCTACCTCGCCGCCCGCGCCGCACTCGACGGCAAGCACTACGACCAGGCGCTCGCCACCTTCGACCGCGTCTTCACCTCCTACCCCGACCGCACGGACTACTGGCCCCACGCGCAGCAGGGCATCGTGGACGCACACCGCGCGGCAGGCAGGTTCCCCCAGGCCATCGCCGCCGCTCGCATCCTCCTCGATGCCGCCCGCGACCGCGGCGGCGTGGCCAACTACACCCGCCTCATCGCCGAGCTCTTCCGTGCCATCGACAACCACCTGGGGCGAGCCAACCAGATGATCAACTTCCAGCGCTTCGGCCCCCTCGGCGAGGACGGAAAGCCCGGCACCCCCGACGACCTCAAGAACCCCCTCGCCGCCATCCGCTACCCCGACTGCTCCGCCCGCGACAAGGCCCTCGCCAAGGCCAGAAAGGAGGCGGGCGACGACGCCAAAGCCGCCCACTTCCGCGCCGTGACCTACACCTACACGGGCCAGCCCAGGGAGGCGCTCCGCCACTACCTCGATGCCTTTGCCCGAGCCCACGGCAGCGACTACCGGACCATCGGACCGGAGATGATCGCCATCGGTGCCCGCGCCGCACGCGGCCATCCCGTGGGCCTCGAAGCGTTCGCCGAATTCGTGAACCACGGCCCCGACGGCCCCGATGGCAAGCCCGGCACCCCCGACGACCTCAAAGACCCCTTCGCACCCTTGCTGAAGTGACCGCCATGCGACAGCACAAGCCCCGAATGCCCCGACGCCTCGTGTGCCTGCTGCCGCTTCTGCTCGCCGCAGCCTCCGCCCGCGCTGCCGACCCACCACCCGACGACGCCGCAATCCTCGCACAGGCCCGCGACGCTCTCGAACGGATTGTGAGCAACGAACACCGCCACACCTCGACCCGCCGCGAAGCCGCACGAGCCCTCAACCGCGTGCACGAGGCACTCAACGACTGGGGACGCAAGGGCCAGCTCGAATGGTACCTCGAACAACTCCAGGCCACGACGGACGACTACATCCAGGCCTCCCTGCTCGACGGCGCGCAGGCCGCCGCAAAGGCCGGCAGCTACCACCTCGGCGGCGCCCGCAAGCTCTGGGACACGATCGACGGGCTCGTGAAAGCAGGGAAGTTCCGCCTCCAATCCCACGGTAAGCGCACCCGACAGTCCCTCGAGGAAGCCCGCAAGTACATCACCCGAGCCGGCGAACGCACGCCGACCGACAAGCCCATGTCCATCACCCCCCCGAAGCTCGATATCCGCAGCTCGCTCAAACCCTTCCCCGAGCCGAAGAAGTAGACGAGGCCCCCTGGGAACTTTGCCGCTAAGGAGGGCACCACGATGGCCACGCGGACGCCGGTCCTCTTCCTTATCCTCGTTGGAGCGATCGCCATGGCGGAAGGCGGCGAGCTCTCGGTCGACGACTTCACGTTCCAGGGGCCGCTCGGCTCCCAGGGAACCTCCATCGAGAAGGTCGGCACGAACCACTTCAAGGTGACCCTCGGACATGCCCCCAAACACCCCGGCTGGAACAACAAGCTCCAGTTCACCATCCGCCGCAACGCCCGAGGCAACCGCCTGCGGCTCGACGTCGTCTTTCTCGGCGGCAACGCCTACATCCTCAACGAGTACTTCCACTCGTGGTCCTACGATGCGCGCACGTGGACGCCCATCCAGTGGAAACACCACTCGAAGGACTCGAAGAAGGGCGACACGCTGGAGTTCCCCGAGTTCACCCGCGACGTGGTGTATGTCGGGCACCAGGTCCCGATGTCGTACGAGGACGTGGTCGAGCACGTCGAGCGGTGGCGCAAGCACCCGTGCGTCCAGGTGCGCGTGCTCGGCAAGTCGCTCGGCGGGCGCAGCATCTTCCGCGTGACGATCGCCGACCCCGAGAGCCCGCATCCCCGAGCGGCCCGATGGGTGCACTACTTCGCCAACCAGCATCCGGGCGAGCACAACTCGCAGTGGCGCATGGTGGGGATGGCCGACTGGCTGCTCAGCGACGCGGGCGCCGACTGCCGTCGGCGGAGCATCTGCCACTTCATCCCCATGATGAGCCCCGACGCTCCTTCGCACGGCTGGTATCGCGTGAACGCCCAGGGTGTGGACATGAACCGCTCCTACCGCGCCGCCGGCGCCGACCCCCGCAAGCAGGCCCACGAAGCCTGCATCGCCCAGAAGGACCTCGAGGCCCTCATGGCCTCCCCATACCCCGTCACCGACGTGTGGAGCATGCACACCTGGGGCGGCATCGTCGAGCCCATCTGCATACCCGGCCCCGAGATGGGCACGAAGCTCGGGCCATGGACCGGCCTCCGCGACGTCATCGAGCGCCACGATAAGCCGAACCTCGTGAAGCCACTCAAGATCCGTCCCAAGCCTGGCAACACCACCTACTGGACCGACGGCCCGCACGTTCAGTTCGGCGTCACCGCCTTCCTGTGCGAGGGCGCCGGCGCCATCATCACGAAGAGCGACAACCTCCGCTCCGGCGAGACCCTCATGCGGGGCATCGCCGACTACTACAGCGGCACACGCTAGCCCGATCTGGGGGGATGCGGGTCAAGGTTTGGGCTTGGGAGAGGGCTCGAAGGCTCTCGGCGAGTAGAGGTCCAGGCCGCCGTCGCGCAGGTGCTTTGCCATCTCGATGGTCTTGCGGATGGCCTCGGCCGCGTTGCTCTGGAGAGCGGCCGGGCCGCTCGGCGCGGTAGCGTCGGGCTGCTTTCCCTTGCACTTGCAGTCGACGACGCCCTTCCCGCCACAGGTGGGGCACTGGAATTCGCCGCGGCCGGTGCACCGCGTGCACGGAGCGTTGTACGTGCTGGAGCGGGTGCCGAAGTTGCGGACCTGTTTCGTCGTGCCCTTACCCTTGCAGGCCTTGCACAGGAGCCACCCTGCGCCCGAGCACTTCGGGCAGTCGGCCTCGCCCGAGCCGCCGCAGATCGGGCAGACCTTGGGCCGCGAGGCGGTGGCGCTGGCCGAGGGCCGGCGCGTGCGGCAGTCCTTGAGCACGTCGTCGAGCGAGGTGAGCAGCGCAACGTTCGCGATGTCGGCCACGCCCGAGGCGGCTGCGGCCTTCGCCAGGTGGGTCGCAGCCTTGCCGTAGTCCTTGGCCAGATAGGCCTCGAGGCCGTTGACCAGTGCGTCGAGGCCCTCGCGGCGCTCCTTCGCCTGCTCGGCTCGCAGTGCGGTGAGCTGCTGCACGGCGGCGGCGTCGAGCGGGTCGGCGATGACCTTGGTGCTGAGCGCGGCGATGCGCTGGTCGAGGCCGGCCGGCGCAGCAGCGCGCGCCGGCGCACAAAGCACGGCGAGCGCCACGATTACAGCGCCGAAGAGCGCGAGGCGGGCGCGGCCTGCGGGGAGCGTGGGGGTCACGGGATCCTTCCTCTCTTCACCTTCGCGAGCAGGTCCCACAGGCGCAGGCTGGCGTGGGCGTGCTCGCGCAGTTCCTCGGCCACGGTGAGCGCGTTGGCCACGGCGGCGGCATGCTCTTTGCGGATCGTCGCGAGAGCCGTTGCTCCCGCCGCATTGGCGTCGTGGCTCTGGACGAGGAGTTCGAGCATCGCGCGGGCGGCGTCGAGGCGGGCTGCCGCCTGCTGGAGCGGGGTGTCGCTGGCGAGGACCCGGCCTCTCATCTGGAGCTCGACGGCATCGGCGCCGACGCCGATCCGGCGTGCGTTCTTCTTGCCCCTGGCGTGGTCGCGGGCGAGGCGGCCGAGCTGTGCGGCGAGCTTCCCGAGCGCACCCGCCAGCTCGCCCGCCAGGTCGCCGGGCACGAGCACGGAGGATGGGGCGAGGGCCGTGCGTGGCGCGGACGCCGGCGCCCCGCCTGCTTTGCAGGCCTCCAGTGCGTCGGCGGCACGGGTGGTGTAGTAGTGGACGAGTGCGAGAAGCTTGAGCTTCGTGGCATCGGGCTCCCAGGCGGGCGGCTGCTGTGTGGCCGTGGCCGGTGTCGTTGGTCGGCGGAAGGGGCTCGGCGTGGGCGTGGGGCGCGTGGGGCGTCCGGGGTAGTGGTACTGCCCGTTCCAGCGGAAGCCGCTGCTCGTGCGTTGCTGCCAGTACTCGAGGGCCTGGCGCAGCTCGTCGGTGGAATGGTCGGGCTTGAGGGTGCTGTACGTGTAGCCGCTCTCCTCGCTCAGGGTCTTGACGATCTGATGGGCCTGGAACTTCGCTGCGCGGGCGAGCATGGGGACAAGCTCCGGGGCGATCTTCGGATCGTTCATTCGCCGAAGCGCGCGGAGCAGGCGGCTGACCGTCATGCACGAGGCACGGGTGCTCGAGCGCAGGCGGCTCTTGAGTGCGCCGAGCAGGATGGCCGCAGCCTCGTGGGTGTCGAGCTTCCGCAGCTCCTCGATCGCGTGGTAGCGCTCGCTCTTGTACATCGAGCCCACCTGCTTCTTGAGCTCCGCAAGGCGTCTCCCCTTGGACTTCGTGTTCTTGGGGGCTGGCGCGGCGGGAGCGGGGGTGACGGGGGTGCGTGGCAGCCGCGAGTATGGGGAGCGCGAGGAGGTCTGCCGCGTGAGTTCCGCCGCCCGGTTCGAGGCCGTCATGTTCACCACGGTGGTGAGCTGCTGCGAGAGGGGGCTGGAGCCCGCGGCGAAACGCTCGGCCCGCTCCGCACACACCAGCATTACCAGGGCCAGGTCGGCCAGCGTGTCGTCCTTCCCGCCGCCCGTGCAGTAGGCCTTCCGCACCACGTCGGCTGTGGCGACGGACGACGGTGTGGGGGTGGGCACCCGGGGTGTGGGCCTGGGCGTGGTGGGGGCGGGCGGCCCGCTGGTGATCGTGCCATCGGCGATGCCCCGCAGGCGTGCGGCCACCGCGGCGCGCTGGGCCGGGGTGTCGATGCTCATCGAGCGGACGGGGTCGCCCGCATGCGCGCGGAGGGCGGCGGCGAGGAGCGCCCGTGCCGCACTCCCGATCTGTCGGTCCGACGTGTGCTCCACGACGTCGCACAGCGCGAGCTGCGCGAGCTTCCGCGCTGCGTCGCCCGCGGTGCTGCGCCGGTCCGTTGCCAGGCGGCTGAGCACGCCGACGGCGCGCATCGCGTCGGTCGTGCTTCCCTTCGCGGCCCGCTCGGCGAGCTGGTCGGCCACGGCGTCGAAGCGGTTCGCGCCCGCCGAGCGTGCGTAGGCCTCCACCATACCGCCCTGCATCGCTGCGTCGGCGAGGCGGCGGGGGTCGTGCAGAGGGTCGGAGGGGTGGCGGCGGCGGCTCTCGGCCCAGGCGGTCTCGCAGCGATCGGCAAACGCCGCAGGCTGGGGTGGGCTGGCCGACGGGGAGAGGAAGAGGGCCGAGGCCAGCAAGGCCGCAGGCCGACGCGCCGCTGAAGACGTGGGCGCCTCGCGCGTCGCCCGAACCAGCTCCGAGACCACGATGTGCTGCACGGCCGGATCGACGCGCATGCACAGGATGCGGTTGAAGAAGCGCTCGGCGGCGAGGCGTTCGCTCGGCGTTGCCGCGCCCCAGAGGAGCTCCGCAGCCGACCGCACGGCCGCTCTCAGGTGGGGGCCGGGCGGTGCGAGCCTGGCAGCGAGGTCGGGCTCGGACGGCGCGGCGAGCAGGCGGTCGCGAAGGCGGGCCGCCTGGGCGTCGGGCTGCGGAGCGGGCCGAACGGGCGCCGTGGTCGCCGTTGCCGGGACCGTGATGGCTGTGGCGGGCCGCAGGGCCGGCCGACTCGTATCCCGTCTCCTGAACCACTGCGGGCTGTGGAGGATGGCCAGCACGGTGAAGATGAGCACGGCTGCAATGGGGAGGGCCGTGAGCAGGATCTTGGTGAGGGTGGACGTGCCGCGCTTCGGTGCGGGAGCCACCTCGCCCGGCTGGCCGTCCTGCGTGCCGGGGCCGGCTTGCGGGGACACGATCTGCGGCTGTAGCGCGTCCGCGTGGAGCCGGAGCGGCTCGGGCTCGTCGAGGAAGATCGGTTGGTCGCCCATGCCTGCCGGTGCGCCGGGCGTGCTGTCGAGGAGGATGGCATCGAGCACCTGGCCGCCGCCCGAGCCCGTCTGTGGGGGCGCGCCGGGCGCGGAGCGGAGCGTCAGCGTGGCGTCGATGACCTCGGCCGCCAGGCCCTGGGCGATGCCTTGGGCGCGGGCCATGTCGATCAGCCGCGCACGCTCGACATTCGTGCAGGCACCGTCGGGGTGGAGCGCGAGCACCTGCTTGCGGAATTGGTCCTTGACGGCGGCGGCCCCTGCCTGCTGGCGTTGGTCGATGGCGGCGAGGGCGGCATCGCGCGGGATGCCGAGCTTCTCGGCCAGGCTCACGAGCTGCTGCTCCTCGGCGGGGCCGATGGGGCCTGCGGCGATCCACTTGTCCACGGTGGCCGCGAAGTACTCGAGCACCTCGGGCGTGGGCCCCGCGGCCTGCGTGGGAACCAGCGTGGCGGGCAGCGGGATGTCGGCGAGAAGCTTCGCGATGTTGGCCTTGCGGAGGCCGAGCTTGCGCAGCTCGGCGGCCACGGCGGGGCGCCTGGCCTCGTCGAGCGTTCCATCGGGGTTCATCGCTCGGCGCATCACACGGCGGACGCTGTGGATGAGCTTCTGCCGCCGCTCGCTCTTCTGCCGGGCCTTCTCGTCCTGGGCCTCGGCGGCGAGCTTGCGGTCGTAGGCGGTGCGCTTGCGGGAGTCGAGCAGCAGGGCGGCCGCCTTGTCGAGCTCCTTCTCGAAAAGCGCGATCATCGGGATGAACTGCGGCCCGGGGATGCTCTGGCGCAGGCGCTTCTTCCGCTCGTTGAGCGCACGGTCCACCGCCTCGGCCGAGTGTGCCCCGGGCTCGATGCCCAGGAGCTGGTACACGGTCGGCTCCGCATCGTTCTCGGGAATGCCGAGCAGGCGGTAGAGGATGGGATGGTAGACCATCGGAGCCTGCCTCACGAGCGCGGGGCGGAGGGGGCCGCGGCCCCGTCGCCGAGCGTGCGCTCCAGTGCGTCGAACTTGCGGCGCCAGGGGTCCGAAGCGACCTTGGGCACCCGGAGACGGAACAGCGTGAAGAGCCTGCGGGCGTGGTCGGCCCGGCCCGCCCGCTCGTGGCACACGATCAGGTGGTAGCGTGCTTCGAGCCAGCCGTCGCTCCCGCGCGGGAGGCCCTTGCCGAGCACGCGCCAGGTCTGCACCGCGTCGTCGTACTTCTTCGCACCCTCGCGGGCGAGTGCGAGGCCGCGGAGCACGTCGCCCGCCGTCTCGCGCGGGACGTTCTTCTCGAGCCACTCGTAGTGGCGGACGGCCAGGCCGTAGCTCTTGGCCCGCAGGTGGGCGAGGGCGAGGCGGCGGCGGAGCGAGACCACGGCCTCGGCGGCCGTCTTCTCCTTGTGCGCCTCGAAGTAGCGGAGCAGGAAGTCGTAGAGGACCACGAGGCGGCGATTGAGGTCGGCCGCCGTCATGGCTTTGCCTTCCTTCTGGAGGCTCTCGTACTCGCGTTCGAGCGGGTCGGCGATGCGGCTGAAGCACTCGGCCACGTAGGCGCTGCCCGCATCGCGGCGCAGCAGGTCGTCCATGAGCTTCGTCGCGGCATCGAGCTTGCCTGCCAGCGCGTTGGCCTCGATGCGCAGGGCCGCTGCCCTCGCGAGGGTCTCGGCCTCGAGGGCCGGCAGGCCACCGATTCGCTCGAGGAACGCCGCGGCCTCGGCGTAGTCGGGCTCGGGTAGGTCGAGGAGCCTCCGCCCCGTAGCCACGGCAATCTCGCCCACGGCCTGCACAAACTGCTTCTCGTCGGCGGGCGGCGGCTTCGTGGTGACGGCGGCGAAGCGGTCCACCGCGGCCACCGTGCGTGCCAGGTGCCGGGCCATCTCCCGGGGGTCGGGCTTCGGGCGGGCCGCGGCGGCCTCGGCCTGCTTGCAGGCCGAGAGGGCGAGGCCATAGAGCGCGCGGCGATAGACGGGCGACTTGTCATCCACCTTCGCGAGGGCCGCCTCGGCCTCGCGGAAGCGCTTCGCGCCGATGAGGGCCTCGGCCCGATACCAGGGCGCCTGCTGGAGGTCGGGCTGGTCGGGGAACGCCCGCTGGGCGAAGGCGAGGAAGCGGAAGAACGCGTCGTCGTCGAGCGGCGGGGCCGCCGTCCTGGCCTTCAGTGCGGCCTGGAGAGCCACGCGGCACATCTCGTCGGCGCGGCGGTCCTTCGGGTGGTTCTGGAGGAATGCGGCTGCGGCGAGGTGGGCGTCGCGCCAGCGCTGGAGGTTCCAGAGGCCGGCGGCGGTCGCATGGCGCAGGTCGGCGGCGACGGCGGGATCGCTGTCGGCTGTGAGCAGCTTGAGCCCCTCCTGGAGCGCCTCCACGGCCTTCGCATACTTCTTGGCGCCGAAGTGCTGCCGCGCCTTCACCAGGCAGC
>Ga0272442_10000425_pt1 | contig 69121 bp, 57 predicted proteins | sample SSMForm2O_FD_200262 | JGI IMG/M metagenome (GOLD analysis project Ga0272442, IMG submission 200262) | Marine sediment archaeal communities from Little Sippewissett salt marsh, Falmouth, MA, United States - SSM-Form-2O | ecosystem: Environmental > Aquatic > Marine > Wetlands > Sediment ...
GCGTAAGATTCGATTAGTATCGTCGTCGGAACCGTCGGAGCCGATCAAAAAGGAAATCTTGTCTGCTGGATAATCCAATGACATACAGTTGGCGAGCTTGTCCGGGAGAACCTCTGCCTCATTATAGGCACTGACTACCATAGTGACAGTGGGCAGCAAATTGTCATCGAGCTGATAAAGCGAAATGGATTTCGTTTTGTGACGGTAACGACGCCCGAAAATACCAGATAGCACCTTCAGCAAAAATGGGTACAGGAAATAAGTATAGACCGTTCCCAGCAGGCACAGCCAAAAAATCAATTTCCAAATATCGTGCATCACACTATTCATTCACTTTTCCAATTATCAACTCGTTTACTTGTTTATTTTTCCTTCCGGCAATATACTTCCAGGTTGCCCAGATGTTTACCGCTGATCGTATCGAGACTGCGGATCACCATATTGCTGAGAACCTTCAGACTGTCGAGAAGGGGATTATTTGTATTTGTTTCCGCGTAAGTTGTTTTAACTCGCCATATCTCCAATCCCACTTGCTCACAGAGCCTCTTAAATGTTTGCTCTGTGAAGAAATACAAATGCATGGTGGAGCCGAAGATGGGATGGTTGGCGGCAAGTATCTGATTGAGTACCACCGCCTTGGTTTTTTGCCACGTCGCCGAGGGGAAGCGCAATGCTATAATGCCTCCCGGCTTGAGCCAATTTACACAGCGGCACAGGAATTCATGGGGATCGGGCAAATGTTCGATCACATCCCAGGCCGTGATGACATCGTAACTTTCGGAGGGTAGCTCAACCTGATATATATCCTCGTTTAGGACGGGCACATCAAAATTTCTAACGGCATAGTCAGCCGAGGCTTTAGCTGCTTCGATGCCACAGACATCGAAACCGCGCTGCCGAGCCGCAGCCAGAAAGTGACCACTACCTGAGCCGATATCCAAAAGCCTGTATCCGGATCGAGCTTGTTCCTTAGTGTCACTTGATAATCTGGACTCAATTTCATTCAAAGCGGTAGTAAAAACATCCGCCTTGGCCCGTGCGTGTTTTTCGATTTGGATAGTGTCTTCACTATCCGAACAAAGATAAACAGCGTTATGCTGTGTCAACCGCGGATTGGTATAAACCAGACCGCAATGGCGGCAACGCACGATATGAAAATCCAGCATTTCCCCGAAATAGGGCAGTTGTTCTTGATAATAAACCTCTGCCTCATCATGACCACAGAGATTACACGATACCCACTCCCATTCGATGGTAGGTTCGACTTGAAATTCTCTTTTCTCGCAGGTAATGATTGTCATATTAAAAACTTACCAATGCCTTCATCCTAACGGTTAAAATCATTTTTCTATTCTGCTGCTTTCACCAGATGACGGGCGAAACGCCGGAACGCCTTCACATTACGACGGGCTTCGTGAATATTAGTCAGAGACTGCGCCAGTTTCCGGAATATATAACTCCGCCTGAGATAGAACTCCCGCCGGGCACGATCACAAAATTGAAGTACCTCCCGCCCCGGAAGATGCGGCAAATCTACCACACTGTTATGCAGCCCTTCGGCGGTGAGCCATTGATGGTAATCTTCGCTGCGTAAATAATTATTATCCCGAACCCAATCATACATTCCGGTACCGGGATAAACGATCATAGGAAAGAATTGCACTGTGTCGGGATCCAGCTTCTTGGCAAAATCCAGAGTGGCCTGCATCGACGCATATCTCTCTCCGGGATTGCCCAGCACAAAACAGCCGTGCACCAACAGACCCGCGCGGCGGGCATCATTCATAAATTGAAAAGCCCGCTCAACCTTGGTTCCTTTGTCGATATTATCCAGAATCATCTGATCGGCGCTTTCAAAACCGGCGATCAACAATCGGCACCCGGCAGCCTTGAGCAGACGCATGGTTTCATAATCAAGGTCAACACGGGTATCACACCAGAAATTTAATTTATTGTTTTGCCGGATAAGCAGTTCACATATTTCGCGCAGTCGCTTCTTGTTTCCTGTAAACAGGTCATCCTCAATACCTACTTCCCGAATTTCCGGCATTTCATCGGCCATAAAGGCGAATTCCGCCGCCACATTTTCGCTGCTGCGTGTGCGATACCTGCCCCGGTGCATAACCTGAGGATACAGACACCAACGGCAGCTATGGGGACAACCGCGGGAGGTGATTATCATTGTCATGGGAAACTTCGCCGCGGCAAAAAAGTAATCTTCCATCCGGAGATGCTGTTTATAAATTTTACTTACAAAGGGAAGTTTATCCAGATCAGCAAGTAATTCCCGATCAGGTGTATGAATAAATTCACCATCACGATAAAGTGTCACACCGGCAACATTTTCCCACGAACTACCTTCCGCCAGCGCCCGGGCCAGCTCGATAGCGGTTACGTCATATTCTCCCCGAATGACGGCATCGATTGGAGGTTCAACCCCGTCGTTTCCCGGGATTTCTGCGCTTTGCTGAAATACCTCTTCCGGTCGGGCGGTGGCATGTGTACCTACTAAAACTATCCGACACTTGGCAAAAACCTGTTTTAGAATTGTTGCAGTCGCCAGGTCTTCATTAATGCTCGGTGTTGAGGTGTCACAAAAAACCATATCCGGTGGCTGCTGGGTCAGATAATCCACCAACTCCGTGTAGTCCCAGCGAAGAGCCACGGCATCGATAAGCTCAATGTCAAAATCTGTTTCCTGTTGAGCAAACCCGGCCGCATAAGCAAGCCAAAGAGGATAATATATCGTACCGCTTTTTGTGACCGCAGGTGAGCGGCTGCTGCGCGAGTACGGCAGGCGGTTATATGGTCCGTTAAGATATACTATTTTCATTTTCAATTATGCGTATATAGAAACACAGTGTTAAACGAGTAATACCGTGGAGAATTGCACCGTCATTTACCTGCTGATGTGCGTATTCTCTCAACTCCTAATTCACTTTTCTCCAAATTTTACTACGTCGGAAAGGAAACAGGTTGCCCCACAGGCCAGGTTCGCTGGACCGGTAACATATAAGGAACGGTCTCTGTCGCAAATGCCCGGCTGCCTGCCACCATCATTCCCATCATAAACCAGAAATTCAAACTTCCCCCCGGAAGCATATAAGTATTGTTAACCAGCCAGATCAGAGTCTGACCGACACAACCGGCCAGTCCTCCAATAATAATGGCTCGAACTAACGGATTATCAATCTTCCGGGTCTGATTCCATAGATATCGAAACATAATCACCAGCAAAATCATAAAACCGACTAAGCCCGGAATACCTAAACGGCTCAGAAGGTTCAGCCAGAATGAGTTGAAACCACTCCATACATTGCTGGCCGGCGTAACAGCAAAGCCCAATTGAAAATTCTCAACGTCGATAGTCACCATGTTACCAAGACCACAACCCAAAGGTATTTTCTTTAGAAGCTGCCAGGTCATAGCCGGAAATTGAGCGCGCAAATCGTCGGAATAATTTAGTGCCTGGAGCTTGGTAAACAGGACCTCTTCCAGCAGATTATAACCAAATATATAGATCAATAATACCAATGCCGGCAGTGCCAGCAGAAACCAACGCGTACGCCAGGACAACACTATCAATCCCACCACTACCAACACGATGATTCCGGCACGGGAACCGGTGTAATACACGCACCATATATTGACGATCAATATACCCAGGCAAAGTAGTCGTACTCCCGCTGAAATCCCCCTGCCGACTATTAGTGCCAAAGCAATTCCACAAAAGACCAGCAACTGGCAGGCCAACACATTGGGGTCACCATAACTTGAAAGTACTCGACGCTGCGCCGCGCCGGCTCCCCCCAGATCAATATAGGATCGAGCCACATCGGTTGCGGAATTATATGTCACATGATCCACTAAAATACTTGAGCCCATACTTTTTTGGGCGATACCGTATATGCTGATCAAAAATGAAAAGCACAAAATTAATTTGGCGAATAATATAAAATGCTGACGTTCGGAAAAGGTCTCACTGGCATAAAAGAAAAGTCCCATAGAGACAAGATAAATAAACAATTCCAGCAACGCCATCGTATGATCCCCACCTGTACTCATCCCCAGGGCCGCTCCAAAGCCGGCAATGGCGGCATATATAAGAAAGTAATATCCAAAACGTGTCTGAGGACGATATTGTTTGGGGCCCCATAACAGCCATTGCAAAATCAGCAGAACTGCCAATACGTGAGCCAGTGGCAGGGGCAAACTCATATGGCTTACCAATATTCCGGCCCGCGGCAGAACGAATAGTATGATGGTAAATGCAAGCAGCCATACCCCGGCCCAGCGACGGGACTGGATAAGCAAGATAACAGTCAGCGCTAAAAGAATCGCCAATGTTAAAATTATCGGATCTTGCAAAAACTTCATTTCTCTGGCCTAATCCAAAGGTATCTAGCCGGGGACCGGCATATTATTGTTAACTATTTTTCGTAGTTAATATCGGTTTCTGGCGTAGTATAATGAAGCCGGAAATGAAAAGATGTATCGATTGGTGCAATTATAACGGTTTCGCGGATATCCCGGACAGATTATCGGACATCTTCGTTCCCAACAGCAAAGCTTTCTTGGTATTTGGACCAATTAAGCGTTGCTGTAGGAAAAAAGTGCAACATATAAAATTAGGTATAAATCCCCGCCCCAAGGGCTTATCAATGAGCGCTAGTTATCAGCCGGTCTGGTATATGCATATCGAGGTTCAGTTTTGATAACCAGGCGAATGTCAGGCAGTTTCCCGGTCAAACTCGTATATAACTGTCGTACGATGTCCTCGGTTTCTTTACGGCTATGACTGACGTTCTCATTGAGCGTGATATCAAAGATGGCTTTGGTTCGGCCACCGTGCCCGACAATACGCAGATCATGAAAGCCTGAAATGCGTTTATCCTGACCGGTGATTATCCGGATAGCATCATGAATTTCCTGATAACGCTCATGGTCTTTATTAAGCGGATCGATATGCACCACCGCCGAGCAGTCGAGTTGATGTTCCAGCAACTCCTCTACCTGCTCTGAAAGGTCGTGCAGTTCATGAACCGATTGGGTGTCATCGACTTCAATGTGCAGCGAGATAAGATTCATCTGACCATAGCGATGCACAATCACATCATGAACACCCTGTACTCCTTTGAGGCTCCTGGCCGTCTCTTCAACCAGATAGATAAGTTTTTTGGAAGGTCTCTCTCCCAAGAGGGGGCTGATAGCGTCCCGGGCTATGATGTAGCCGCTATATATAACGATCAGGGCCACGATTATTCCGGCTACCCCATCTACATACTTGTAATCGTAATAGGCCCCTGCCATCGCCGCCAGAACGAATAGCGTCGAGAAGGCGTCACTACGATGATGCCAGAAGTCTGCCTCCAGGGTCTTTGAGTTGATCATTCGTCCCAGTTCTCGGGCAAACCGGGCCAGCAACTCCTTGATGACAATGGTTCCGATCAGAATGATTATTATTGAGCCGCTGATTTGTCCAGGCTTGATCTGGGGCTGCCAAATCCGGATTCCGGACGACTTTAGCAGTTCAATTCCTGTTACCGTTAAGATCACCGCTACAATCAGGGCCGCGATAGGCTCGGCCCGACCATGGCCGAAGGGATGCTCCCGGTCGCCGGGTTTTTTGGCGATTCTAAAACCGATCAGAATAATGATCGAGGTACCGGAATCCGAAAGGGTGTGTATGGCATCGGCAATCAGGGCGACGCTGCCTATCATTATCCCCAAAACACCCTTGACGGCGAATAACAACAGATTAATCAGTATGCTTGTCATCGCCTCCAGAAATCCATATCGGGCCCGCACAACGGGATTCTCGGTATCACCGTAATCCGGTATGAACTTTCGGACCAGCCAATGGGTAAATGCTTTCATGGTTGCCTTATTATAATCTTTAATGTGTTCTCAACAATAACAACTTTTGTCCGCCCAGGTAAATATCTTGGCCATCTCAGCCGATATTATTGTACCCTTTATTATAAGAGCAATCAGATTCTTGCATTGATAGATAAGATTGTTTAGAGTATGTCTCAGCAGAAGATTGTCGTCAAACTTGCTTGGAGCATTAACCGGTGAATATTCTTATAGATATTATCCATCCTGCCCATGTGCATTTTTTTCGCTGCGCCATCAGTGAGTTCCAAAAACAAGGCCACCAGGTAGCTGTTACCGCCCGTCAAAAAGATGTTACCATTAGTTTATTGGAAAATTTTGGTATTCCATTTACCGTTCTCAGTGAGGTGGGGCAGGGCCGGGCAGGCTTGCTGCGTGAATTACTGGTACGAGACTGGCGTTTGTGGAAGTTTTGCCGGAAGTTTAAACCGGATGTCCTTACCGGTATCAGCGGTGTTTTTATCGCGCATGTGGGTTGGCTTTTGGGCAAACCCTCTGTTATCTGGGACGACACCGAACATCAAAAGCAGGCCCACCTGATCACCTGGCCGTTGGCCACCGCGATTTATAGCCCGGACTGCTACTTGAAATCACCCATAACCAAACAGACCCTCTACCCAGGCTGCCACGAACTTGCTTATCTTCATCCCAATCGGTTCACCCCTGATGCTGACATTGTGCGCTCTTTGGGGATAGATCCCACGGAAAAATATTGTATTGTCCGATTGATAAGTTGGGGTGCCCATCACGACGTAGGACAACACGGTTTGGAGGACGAGCGCAAACTCGATTTTATAAAGACCATAGAAAAACATGCCCGCCCCTATATCACTTCGGAAGGACCTCTGCCCGAATCATTGAAACCCTACCAACTGCGAATACCCCCTCACCAATTACTTCACGTACTTGGTTTTGCCTCCTTATGTATCGCCGAAGGTGCCACCGTAGCTTCCGAGGCCGCCCTTTTGAAAGTACCCGCTGTTTATATCAACACCCTAACCGGTGGCACCTTGCAACGTCTGGAGAAATTCGGCCTGCTCCAACACACTACCAGTCACCAGGAAGCCCTCCAACTTAGCCTGGAGCACCTGACCCAGCCCGAAAAAAGAGAGAAATTTCTCCTTGCCCATCAACAAATGATGGCGGACCGCATCGACGTCACCGAGTACATAATAGACACCGTCGAAAAAGCAGCTCAAAAGCAATGTCGGAATAATTAAAAAATAATTTGCCTGCTGCTATACATTCCCAACCAGATCAATATGACTTTGTGATCCGCCTTGTTCATATCTTATTATTTGCCATGCGGTTATACGAGATTGTGACAAGCCCCCCAAAGACAAAATCCCTTTCTCTTTTTTGGGCTCCAGACCAAAAATTTCATTGACATCAAAGACCCTAATATAGTAAAATATTCCTCGGATTTAGCATTTTGCTGATGGAAAATGTAAGAAGAGAAGAGAGGAAAATGAGAGAAAGAGATGTTCTGTTCGGCTAAACCCCGTTAGTTTTGGAGATAGAGTCGGTCTATCCCCGTTTTGTTATAAGGTCTTTTCAGGAAAGGAGCACACCATGAGAAGAATTGTAGTAACCCTTATTATGTTTTTGATTGTATTAACAACCGTATCCCCGGCCCCGGCGGACCTGGTCTCCCACTGGACGTTCGACGAAGGCAGCGGAGATACCGCCTATGATTCTGCCGACGGTAACAACGGCACTATCTACGGAGCCCAATGGACGACCGGTGTCTTCAATGGGGCCCTGAGCTTCGACGGCGATGAAGATTATGTGTATGTAGGTGTTAAAGAAAATCTTGGTTCACAAACGTTCACTCTTTCATACTGGGCTCAACTTAATAATCCTTCGAGAAGTTACAATGGTGGAGTAGCAAAAGGTCAGGTATTTGGCAGCGAAAATATGTATTCCTATAAAATTGATTTTCATGAAGGCCTAGCTCGTGCCAGTATAGTCAATACTGACAATAATGCATATACAACATCCATTTCCATTGATGATACCGACTGGCATATGTGGACCATGACAGCAGGAAATGGACAAATTAAATTTTACAAAGATGCTATTTTGCTAGATGAGACAACTTATCTTCAAGATATACAGTTTAACGGAGACAGATTTGTTGTTGGTGCCCGGTATGAGGGTGAATATTCTCTTGATGGAATGATAGACGATGTTCGTTTCTATAATCACGTTCTAAGCGTTGAAGAAATCCATGATATCCTACCGGAACCGGGTTCTATGCTGTTACTATCCTTTGGTGGCTTATTTCTAAGCAGAAGACGGCGGAAAACCAAGAAGTAATATGGCTATCTCAAAACTTATTACCGCAGGAAATGTAAGATAGACTCAGCCACTGTATCCTTCATTGCGTCTGTAAGTTCCGGATATATTGGTATAGCCAAAACTTCCCCGGCGGCCTTTTCCGCCTCGGGAAAGTCTCCCTGCTTAAAACCGAGGTAGGAAAAACATTCTTGTAGATGCAGCGGCAGCGGATAATAGATTTCACAGCCGATATTCTTTTCCTGCAAATGTATCTTTAGCTCATCCCGCCGCGGTACCCGAATGCAATATTGATTGTAAATGGAAACGCAATCAGGCGAGATATAAGGTGTCTGTACCAAACTGCCGGCAAATTTTTCATTGTAATATTCCGCATTCCGTCGCCGCCCCTCGGACCATTCATCCAGATGAGGCAGCTTAACCAAAAGGGCTGCCGCCTGGATGGGATCGAGACGGAAGTTGCCCCCGATGAATTTATGGTAATACTTGGGCTTGCTGCCGTGATTGCGCATAAGTGCCAGACGGTTATAGAGTCCTTCATCGTTGGTAACGACCATACCACCATCCCCGATACCGCCCAGATTTTTACTGGGAAAGAAACTAAAGCATCCCGCCGTACCTATACTACCCGCCTTGCGGCCCTTATACATGCTGGTAATGGATTGGGCTGCATCCTCAATTACCAAGAGTCCATGTTTTTTCGCCACCACCATAATCGGATCCATATCAGCCATTTGGCCGAACAGGTGTACCGGCATAATCGCCTTGGTCTTTTCGGTAATCACTGCTTCAATTAATGCCGGATCTAGATTAAAAGTTTGTGGATCAATATCCACGAACAGCGGTCTTGCTCCCAGGCGGGCGATACAACCCACCGTTGCGAAAAAGGTAAAGGGAGTGGTGATAACTTCATCTCCGGCACCTATTTCCAAACTCATCAAGCTGTTTAATATGGCATCCGTTCCACTGGTAACACCCACCCCATATTTACAATCACTAACCGCTGCTACCTGCTCCTCCAATTCAGCCACCTTGGGCCCCCCGATACATCTTTGCGATTCCAATACCTCCCCCACCGCTGCTAATATCCCCTCTTTAATAGTTGCATATTGAGCTTTAAGATCCAATAAAGGTATATTATTTATGCTTGTCATGTAAAACCTTCTCTAAATTTATAAAATTATTTACTTATTTAACCGAACCTTATAGTAAGTAATGGCCATTATTGTTCCATTTGCGGATTGTTGTTCTGCTGAATATCTTTCTCTAGCTTTTTAACATCTTTCATAGTATCTTTCCACGCAGTAAAACGACACGCCCGATCATCAATAATGATATCACCGTGTGGTTTACCAAAGCTTATATGATGAAATTTAAAACCAAAGTTTCTTAGACTCTCATATGTCTGACTCATATATTTGAAGTTACGTGAGGTATATAATACAATTTGATGGCCAGCCTCATACAACTCATTTACAGCTTCTACAGCCCCCATAAGTGGAACAGCCTTTTCATATTCACCTGGCTTTTGTTGGGTCACGAGAGTGCCGTCAATATCAATTAATAATCTCATAATCTCCTTTCGAGTTCTTTGTCATAAATAAACTATCCCAGTATCTCACCATCACCACTCCCGGCCTTACGGTAATCTTCGGAATTTCTAATCCCATAATTAATCGTACAAGAATCTCAGGACTGTTCATCCCCGCTGCCACCGCCAGGGGTAGACCTCCGGAGGCAAAACGTGGATTCACTTCAAAAAACTTCAGTTCTCCTTTCGTTGTTCGTTTACACTGAACATTAGAGGGGCCCACCATACTAAAACTTTCTACTATCTTTTTTGTCCAATGCTGGATTTCTTCATCGTTCACTGTGATACCCCGAACTGACAGACCTCCATATATTTTTGTTCGAATACGCGGACTTATTGCCAATACTTCTCCCGCTAAATCCGAAATCACATCAACCGTATATTCTTCCCCGTCTAGATATTCTTGCACCACAAACCCAGGTTTTAGATGATATTCTAGGTCTCTCACGTCATCAAGCTTTTGTATATCTCTTGAGCCGGAACCTTGGATTTTCTTCATGAGCACAGGATAAGGCAGCGAGTCCTTATCCACCAGAGCCTGCTCATAAGTCCAGGTATAAGGGCAGGGTGCTCCCAAGTTGTCCATCGCCTGGATAACTTTATACTTATCGTTACAAATATCCAATGCTTCTGTACTAACAGCGTAAGTTCGGATATTGTTCCTCTCAAGTTCTTCTTTAAACTTGGCAAATATTGGGAAATCGGCAGAAAACACCGGTAGTGCAACATCCACATTTTCCTTTCTGCAAATATCCAATAAAGACGGTATAAATTCCTTATCCTTCACTGGAGGGATAACATAACCCTTGTCAGCCAAGAGCAGGCCCGCTGCCAAAGGATCCATATCCCCACCAACAATTCTTACGTCAAGGCTGCCTTTCCGTAAAGCCGTAATAATGTTGGCAGCATTGGTGGCACCGGCACTATTCAGGTAAATGGTTAATTTTTTCATTTAAGAGTAAAAATCCCCGGGTAAAATTTATAATCGCATTAATTTCCCATTTTCTTTAAGGGACTGACTTCCTCCTTCCAAAATTTTAACCACCCTCAGACCATCTTTCCCATCTGTTAGTATATTTGTATTATCCAGCACCCTGTTGATAAAATGAGCACATTCGAGCGCCAGAGGCTCTCCTCCTGCAATCTTTGGAATGGTAATATCCCCGAAGCGCAGCGAAATCATCTCCGCGTAGCTGTTAGCGTTGTGCTTCACCGCTGCCGCCTTATCATAAATCCGAATCTTTTCATTGGCCTCCATATCATCAAAGGTAACCATTCGTTCCGAGCCCACCACGGTCATCTTTCTGATTTTATGCGGATCCAGCCAACTGCAATGCACATGAGCCATCTTGCCGTCTGCAAACTTAATCGTGGCAAAGACCACGTCTTCGATCCCTTCCTGCAGGTAACACTGTCCCTGGGCTGCCACCGAGATCGGCTCCGAACCGAACAGATAGCAGATCACGGATATATCATGTGGCGCCAGCGACCACCACGCATTTTCATTTTGACGTACAATGCCCAAATTGACCCGCTGTGTGTAAATATAATAGGGCGAACCGATTTGGCCCTGTTCGATCATGTTTTTCATATATGTAACCGCCGGGTGATATTCCAGCAGGTGCCCCACCATTAACTTGAGTCCCTTCTCCTCAGCCAGCTTTAGTAGTTCCTGCGCATCGGAGGCTTTAAGGGTCAGGGGTTTTTCCACATAAGTATGTTTGCCCGCCAACAATGACTTTTGCGCCAACTCGAAATGGCTCGGTGCCTCGGTGGCGATCACTACCGCCTGCACTTTATCATCTTTCAGAATGCTATCAAAATCCGTGGTAATCTCAATTGAGGGGAAATGGGCCTTATGCCTGTTTAGCACCTCCTGATTAAGATCACAAACGTATTTCAAGCTGCAGCGCTTGGCCGTGGCATAATTGCGTACCAGATTTTTACCCCAATAACCCGCCCCTAATATGGCCAGGACTAGTTGACTGTCGGACATTAATGCTCCTTGAAAAAATCTCTAAAAACACAGTTCGCAATCGTATCGGAAAACTCATTATACCAAGACATATCGGCAGACTAAAGCGCTAAACGTTGGTATTTTCAACGATATTCCCGACGCAGGAGTCCTCCCTGAAAAAACACCGATTATCTCCCTGTAGTACCCGGTTGTTCCATATTAGTTGTCTTCAAATCTGCTCCGGCCTTTTGAAACAGGCCGATACCCCCAAACAATGTCCCCAAAACTATTACCACTAAAGTGCTGATGATTCTCATAATCACCGAAATAAGAATCCCCTGCCCCATACCGATTTGCATCATCTCGCTCATCACCCCATAGACGATTTCCCGTACGCCCAGATTACCGGGCGTGATAATCACCTGGTTACTCAGCTTCAATACCACATAAAACAGTGCCAGCCCCGGCAGGCTCACCTTGACCTCTATGCTCAAAAAACACAGGTAGAACGCCGCTATACTAATGGCAAAGGCAATCACTCCGGTCAGAACAAACTTTGTCATATACCGGACATCCCTCGCACTTCCCACCGAGACCCTCAACAGTTCTGATAGCTTCCCGTGTATCCATCCGGCATATCGATTTTGAAATTTAACCCGTTTGAAGAGCGCCTCCAACCCGATGGGAACCACTGCAACCAAAATACCTAAAACCCCGATAAGCACCCATACTCGAAGCCCTCCTATTTCCATCTCAGGCTGTACAAAACAAATCACTGCCAGGGCCAAAAGTAAATTCAAACAGGTGTCGATCCAGGTAAAGGAGAAAAAGCTGCTCAGGTAACGGGTATAGGTGATCTGGTAATTTTTTTTCAACATGACCCCCCGGTATATGTTGCCCGCCTGCGGAGTAATCAGGTTCAGATAACGCCCCAGAATGACTATCTTGAACCAGAAATAAAATGGAACCTTGCGTCCGCTGCACTTTTTTAAAATAATCGCGAATCTGAGCGCATAAATCAAAAAGGCCAACACGATCAACCCACCAAGACCTAGAAGGATTAGAGGATTAAGACCAAACACCAAATCCAGGTCCTGCCGGTTTTTTATAAAATACCGGATAATATAAACCACACACCCCAAAACCAGGACTCCTTGGAATATGTGCTTATATTTACCTGATTTCATAGTGGATGAGTCCCCGTCCTTTCGACCTTATTTGACCGCCTCTGCATATAAAGATATTTTAGGTCTAGTGTTATCAAACAATAGAGTGTCACGCAGCACAGGGCAAATACTTTGTCCGTATCCGGATACATAAGGACGCTTAAAACCTGCTTGCTTTAGCATCTCTAAGAGTTTGGTCCTATTCCACCAGTTGATATGCCCTCCAGGATATTTTTTCTGTACTTCAAAAGAACACTTGGAAATACAATAATCCAGGGCTTTGGCATATTCCCTTTCCCTAAATATACTATCCAGCTCCTCGTCGCCTATTCTTTCCGGGGCCCCATCCGCGTGCAGGGTTGAAGCGTTACTTGCAAAATGCCATAAAAATAATTGCTGGATGGAAGCCTCGGCGAGCGGTTTGTTTAGCTTGACTCTTTTACATTCTTTAGTTTTGCTGTAGCGCTTGATCAAATAGTAAAATCGTCTGTCGTTTTGTTGGTAAGCCCGAAAATGAAGATCGATATCGGGCATGGTTATCCTGAATATCCCTCCTTCTTTTAAAATTCTATAGGCCTCTTTAAACATATGCGCAGCAGCTTGATCCGATATATGTTCCACCGTATGGCTGGAATAGACTATCTCCGCACAGTTGTCATTTACGGGAATAGGTATCAGGGATAATAGATCCCAGTCTATATTTAGGTTACGTCCCTGAGCTTTCCTGTACCATTCACTGGAATGATCAACATTCGTCCAGGCGGGATGATAGAAATTTCCGGCTCCGATATTGTAAAACCTCCGCTTTGCAACCGCCTCTTCTCCATAAAGCTGGACATATAAATCCAAATACCCTTTTTGATTAATTTTACGCACGTCATAACCGAAAAAATTGATCAGGGTGCGAATATTTTTAATAATCTTCATGCATTATTTCCGATTCATATATATGAGCTTCGGGAATAGAGTTAATTAGCTCGGGAAAAAATAAACTCCTCAGATTGCGATTGAGTAACAACTCTTTTAGCGTTTATTCTCAAGTGACTCGTCTAAGTTTGTTTATAATCGGTATTTCGCTCTCATATACCTTTTTAATTCCGTCTCCCCTGGCCGTTTCAATATTATGTATGTCCCGTACCAACCGGGAAAAACCCTGTGGTTCCACCGAGGCTGCCTGGTCACTGCCCCACATCGACCTGTCCAGTGTGATATGCCGTTCGACAAAACATGCTCCCAGAACCGCCGCCGCCACGCTTGTTGCCAGCCCTACCTCATGGCCGGAATAGCCTATTGGTACATCATAGCGCTCTTTGAGCGTCTCGATAGCTGCCAGATTTAGTTCCTCCAGTTTGGCGGGATAGGTGCTCGTACAATGCAGCAATATCAAATCCTGGGTCCCCAATACTTCCACGGCGTGATCTATTTCCGCCGGTGTGCTCATACCGGTAGATAATATAATCGGATGACCGTATTTGCGATGGTGCCGCAGCAGATTATCATCCGTAAGGCTGGCCGAGGCAATCTTGTAACAGGGCGGATTAAACTTCTCTATAAAGTCCACCGACGCTTCATCCCAGCAGGATGCGAACCACATCATTTTATGCAATCGGCAATATTCGTCGAGGATTTGGTATTCCTGCTCGTCGAATTCCAAACCGCGCTTGAGATCACCATTGGTTGTTCCAAAGGGATTTTCCCGCGGCTTAGCCAGCTCATCCGCCGTATAGACAACCTCAATGGTGCGTTTTTGAAATTTAACCGCGTCACACCCAGCCAACAGGGCCGCCGATACCAGTTTCCGCGCGATATCTATATCCCCGTTGTGGTTGATGCCTACTTCGGCCGCCACAAAACAGGGTTCACCGTCGCCGACTAATCGATTTCCGATTTTTACCTTATTGGGCATATGTTATACTCCTTGCTCACTTGGTTCATACTGTTCTTATTTGTTCATACGTTTGGCTTCCAGCACCAGTTCAGCCACTTCTCGTACGGCTCCCCGACCGCCTTGCTGCTTGGCAACATATTTGGCTACTGCTTTTATTTCTTCGACGGCGTCGGCTACTGCTATGGGCACGCCGACCCATCTCATACATTCAATATCATTTACGTCATTACCTACATAAGCAATCCTTTCGGGCTCCAATCCCTGTTGACTCGCTGTCTCCTGTAAGGACGATAGTTTATCATCAAGACCTTGTACACATTCGATACCCAATTTATGACAACGGGCGGCTACCACAGGATTTTTTTCCGTAGAAAATACTATTACCTTAAGTCCTCTTTCCTTTAGCCTTGCTATACCCCATCCGTCCCCCCGGTGGCAGCAAACTGTTTCCTTGCCTTCTTGGTCAACTTGCACGGTGTTGTCGGTCATTACGCCGTCAAAGTCCAGCGCCAGCAACTCAATACCCCCCAGATCTGGCAACTCACCACGTGATTCCCGCAACCCCATAAGTTTTTCCATAAATTCCAGATCGGCAGGTTCATCCACCTGAAAACTTGACAAAGGATCCATCTGGTAGAGAGCGATTTTGCCCCCCAGTCGACATTGGTACTTCCGGAGCACATCTGTCTTGAAAATATAAATTGATCCGTTTTCCTCCACAAATCTTTCTGGCAGTTCCTGGCGGGTCGGGCGGTTGGCCGGATCGTAATTGATAGGCTTAGCCAAACTATCCTTTGAACTCCAGATAAATCCTTCTATCGCCCGTGCCGAGAATAATGAATCTGCATTTTCTTTCAGGAGCTTTTCAAGGGCTTTTTGGATGTCTCTCGGCCCACGCAGCGGCGAGGTCGCCTGCAGAAAAACCACGATTTCCGGATCATAACCCTCACTCTCATGTAACGTATCCAGTACATGTAATAGAGCCGTTTCGGATATCGCTTTATCAGTACTCAATTCAGCAGGGCGTATGATTACCTCGGCCCCGCTGTTTTTAGCCAGGGTTGCTATCCCCTCATCATCGGTCGAGACGATTACCCGTTCTATCGATTTTGTTTGCAAGGCCTGCTCGATACTGTAAGTCAGCAACGGCTTTCCGGCGATGCAACGTATATTTTTTTGGGGAATACCCTTGGAACCACCCCGAGCCGGGATTATAGCGATAACTTTTTCCTTCATTGGTGTTCTCTTAGATTAATTTCTTATCATTTGGATAATAAGATTGACAACCCTTTGGCTGGCTTGGCCGTCGTTACGGTATAGATATTGTGCGATATAGTTTTTTCTTTGTTCGGCTATACCGGCATCATCATTTAATAATTTCTTCAGAGCCGGGACCAAATCTTCTTCCCGGTAAACTCCCAAGGCTACCCCCTGGTCCACATATTCCACTTTATCCGGTTCACCGCTCAGATTCATGATAACCAATGCCTTGTCCAGCCCCAAGGCTTCCAGGGCTGTGGTTGAATATTTGGTGATCATCACGTCGCAGGCCCGGATCAGCTTGAAGGTATCGGCAGTCCGGGGCACCAGTACGATCTTTTCATTCGGAAGCTCCAACTGCTGCTTTATCATATCCGTGTGAACTTTGCCTTCCCGCGGGTGCTGTTTGATAATGATAACGCAATTTGGCACATCCTCTACCACCTGCCGGACTGCCCTGAGATTCCGCATATTTTCCTCGTCGGAGGCCCCCAGGCACTGTGTCGTCCATAACACTACCCTGCAGGCCGGATCGATCCTGTAATCAGCCAGAATTTCTTCCCGCTGGTAACATTCTTGGAGCGTATTCAACATATCATAGCGGGGTTGACCTGTAATAGCCACACTGCTTTTCGGATAGGCGCTGGTCTCGGTCAGCAGATCCTGGAAATAGGCACCATAAACCGCTGTTTTGTCTGGAATCGGACAATATGGACTAGTAACCCGTCCTTCCGGAGAAATATCTCCCTTGTCATACATATAACCATAGTGACAGGGATTGAGATAACCATGCTGAACCGCCAGGGTTGGAATCCCTCGACTCTTACCGGCTATCAGCAGCGATCTTTCAAATATACCATATTCATTGTTGAGTAATATTAGATCCGGTTTTTCCTGATTCAATATCCGCTGGGCCATTGCCATTCGTTTGACGGCATAAGGAAAAAGAACCAGCAAATAGAATCTCAATTTACCGCTCACCAAATTCCGCAGATCCCGCTCCTTAAACATGCACAGTTGGCAAAAAGTATGATCACTTTTTAATGTTGTCCATATTTTCTTAAAGTGGCGGGCAGCTTTATATTCAGCCCGCCACGCGCCCACCGACCAGTAAAGGTTGATCGGCCGATGCGGCACATCCCAGTTTTTCAATTTATCTATTAAAACCCTCAAACTTTGCAGAGCCGCACGAGCCGGATATACGTACTTTATAAGCGGATAGGTTCCCACTGATTTATAACCATGTTTGTCCCGTAATATTTTCAACACCGAATCAAAGAATGCGTCGGTTTTGCCAATCTGACCGGTTTGGTAATCAGTAACCTCTCGCCACGTTATATCTTCTGCGGTAAATAAAATTTTAGCCGCCGCCTTATCCTGACAAGCTGTCTTTCGGTATCTTTTATAAATGACCAGGAGAAAATTGATTAATATTTTCCTTGCGAAGTCGAAACCAAAATTAAGCGCACCGAACAGAAACAAGGGAATTCGCGCCACTTTCGCCTGGAATCTTACCCCCCGGGACTGGTAATCCGAATCACCGTCCGGCAGCCCCAACAATATATCTATTAAATCAAAGCGGGCAAACCACCAGAGCGTAATATCTTGATAATCGGTCAGCTCCCGCAGGGTTTTACCGCAGCTCAATTGAGTGGTACTCAATTTTCGTACATATTCAACTACATCCGCATAACTACTCATGCTTATTTTTCACTCAATCACCCACGGTCTTTCTTGGGCGTTTGCCTGACTGTATTACATATCCAGTTCTATGTTTTCCCGATTTCGGAAGAACCTGCATAAATTATTACAAATCAGTTTTCAGTTTTCCTGGAACTTCTCTTACAATTGTTTCGTAATATTCAACTGGAAAAAGCGCGAAAGCACACACTAAGACGGTTTACACTAAATGAAGAAATATCTAACAAATACTCTGTCTCATTGTTCCTATGTGGAAAGGTGCACAGCATAATATTAGGGATTATTCATTTTCGCACCCTGGATTTGCTTTTTGGGATGCTTTAGGTCAAAAATATAACAGGGGGTATTGCCTCGGTTGCAGTAGTTTTCCTCACCGGGCTGAGCCGGATTATCAAAATACTCATATGGGTATCTCTTTTTCATTTGTTCGATCATTTGCAGCCGGAGACGCTCCTGCCACTCCCATTGGGCCAACATTTTATTACGCTTGGCAAAGTTTTCCAGTTCTTTTACAGACATCTTCCGCAGCTGAGCCTGGTACTCGGCCGGCACCCGCATTCCGCCTATGGGCTGTGGTGTGTCCGGGATGAAATAATAGGGGAATCGGCCTGTTTGCGCCTTTTCCAAAACCTCCGCCATCGTTCGAGCCACCACCATTTCTCGGTCCAGATACCAGGCATACTCCGGTCGGTAGAATGCAGGCTTGGCGGCACTTTGCTTTATCATAAAGTTCTTAGAGGTCAGCAGAGCCTGCCCCGGTGGAATCTTCTGATTTAGGGTTTGAAACAACTCGATCGTTCGGGGGGACTGCCATCTTACCCTTCGATAATCAGCCAGACCTTGATTGCATATGATAAAAGCGAATATCAACAGTGAAATAATTACGATTCTCCCCCACAGCAAACTAATCCTTTTGAATAAATCATATATTAATAATAACGAAAAGCTCGTAGCCAACGCTACAAACAAAGCAAAGGGCCTCTGCCAATATTGATGTTCCCACACCAGAGCCTTAAGTGTTGAAAGAAGGAATATCCCCGGCAGCAGGAAAAACCATAAGTACCGAAACTGATAAGGTAAGGATGATTGCTGATTTTTCGTTTTTTTCGAATGCTGTTCATCTCCCGAAATCAATATAATAATATTGCCTATTATCAGATAGAGCACATAGCCTAGTAAAAGGATTAAAATTGGACCGGTGAAGTTTGTCTTGGCAAAATTATAAACCGTAGCCACCCAGTCATGCCAGTTGTGACTCTGGCGTTCCCCCGTAGTTGACCGCCATTTGTAAAGCTGAAAAATCTTGTCAATATTCCAGTCATATCCGCTGGCCATAACTGTAAGGTTCAAGCCCAGGCTCAGCAGACCCGGTACCAGCAATGACATAAATAGGGTAAGGTTGAATTTCTGGCGACGAAATAGACAACAAACCACATAGTGAAGTCCTATGGTAAAAACTATAAAGGTTCCCGTCCAGCCGAATTGGATGGTAAGAAATACAGCCAGGGCTAATTCTATAAAATGTCTGCGCCGAAATTCTACTGGTTCAGATAATCTCCCTGTTAAATGCAGGTAGCGATAAAAAGCCCATAATCCCAAAGTCGTCAACGGAAAGCTGAATCCAAAATAGCCGCACAGGGGAAAGATGGCTAAGAAAAATAATGCCATAAGGGAAACGGTGCTGCCGTATATTTTTCTAAGGAACATAAGAATTAGAAAAGACAATGGGATTGCAAGCAGGAGATGAAATAATCGAATGGACCAGTCGTGCACGCCAAATATCAATATGCCCAGAGCTGATAATAGTCCTCCTGTGGAAGGATGGCTTACATAGCGGGTGGGATTTTCAGGAGGTGGGTCCCCTAAGACCAGGGTCGAGAATCCCTTGGTATAGCCTAGTCCATATTTCGCGTGCGACCGAGCCGCCCAGGCCCCGGATGCGTGTGCCCAACTGTGTAAACCATAAAACGGCCGAGTAATATAAAGGCCCTTATAGGATGGTGGTATCAAGGTAAAGTTAAATAGATTTATTAAAACTATTAATAATACGATTAGACCGCCGAGTTGCCAGAAATGCCTTTCAATAAAACTCTCTTTAGATAACAAGGTGTCGGAATTTCTGGTCGTCTTTGGGCTCTGTGTTAATGGAGTTCTTTTTTTCTTCACAAAAATATTTCCCTAACTATTTGATAATAAATATATTACAATATCGTAGGACATGTTGTCAAGTTGATATTCTATTCGGATGTATAACTGGGATATATTATTGGACACATCGGAGCCTTTGCCACTACAATAACCAGCATTATGAAACTTATTATACAAATACCCTGTTATAATGAGCAAGAGACTTTGCCGGATGTTATACGGGATCTGCCCCGCGAACTGCCCGGAGTGGACCAGATCGAGTATCTCGTCATTGACGACGGTAGTTCCGATAATACCATCCAGACGGCCCGGGACCTGGGTGTGCATCATATACATAGCCTGGGTATGAACCAGGGACTGGCCACGGCATTTCTTGCCGGCATCCGCAGATCTTTAGAGCTGGGCGCAGACATCATTATAAATACTGATGGCGATAATCAATACCAGGGTGGTTGTATAGGGGATTTGATCGTTCCCATTGTTGAAGGGAAATTGGACATCGTCATTGGAGCACGGCCCATCGATACCATAGAGCATTTCTCTTGGTTGAAGAAAAAGCTCCAGCAAATCGGCAGTTGTGTTGTAAGTCAGTTCTCTAATACCAAGATCCCTGATACTACCAGTGGCTTTCGCGCTTATTCTGCCGAGGCTGCTATGAGGTTACATGTCTTCAACCGCTATACCTATACCCTGGAAACCATTATCCAGGCCGGGCATATGAACATGAGAATCGGACACGTTCCCATCCAGGTCAATCCCAAGACCCGTGAGTCACGTCTGATCTCTTCTATCCCTCGTTACTTATGGCGCTCCAGTTCGATTATTCTTCGTTCTTATATCACTTATAAACCTCTACGGACCTTCTTTTATCTGGCCGTCCTACCGGCCCTTACGGGCCTGGCCCTGATGGCACGATGGCTCTTGCTTGGTGCTCGCGGTCATGTTCCTTCCTTGATCGTTGCCTCGGTCCTGATCATTATCTCTTTTCTTTTACTGGTTCTTGGCATTCTTTCCGATCTCATCAGTGCCAACCGTAAGCTGATCCAGGAAACACTATTTAGCACTCGCACTCAGATGTATAAAACAGAAGATAACAAGCAGAAATCGTAATAATCTCTGTGCTTTTTTGTCCTTTTACCCGGCATTTAAGATCAAAGTAACTAAACGTGACCAGTTCCAGGAAAAGAAAATCTCCTTCTAGGCTGCCTCTCGCCCCTAAATCCAAAAATTCCAACTCTCTTCCCTTGCCTTCTCAAAATCAGGATAAACTGCTGGAAATCTTTATTATCGTTCTCCTGATGGCCCTGGGCATTTACCAGTCGATATTGTATTTTGGACACCAGGTGGTCCCCAATTCCGATTTCCCCGCCTTTCCCGCCGTTGCTCGCCAACTCCTTTCCTTCCAGCTCCCCGACAGTTTTAAGCGTCTCCCCCTCGTGGGGCTTTTACAGGTGGGGTTAGCCCATCTTGTCGGTGGCCAGTATCCGGATTTAACCGCCGGTTGGCTGCTCAACGCTATCCTGCATCCCTTAAACCTTGTTCTGTTGTACCTGGTTGGTAAACGTCTTATCCCCAGGGCTGCCTTTTTCGTTGCCCTGATTGTGGCTGTCAATCCCTGGACCTTGAACATGCTCACCCAGCCTTTGGTGGAAACTACTCTGATTTTTTTCTCGCTGCTGACATTCTTTTTCCTCTTTCGTTCTTCTAGGTGGTGTTATCTCTTCGCTTCAATCACCTCGATTGTCCGTTATGAAGGGGCTGCTCTTATTCTCACCGTTTTTGTCATCGACCTTATCTTGCGGAAAGCAAAACACCAGCGCCTGCGCACCTTGGGGCTTACTCTCGCCGCCTCTTCGCCCCTGGCCCTCTGGCTCCTCGGCAATCATTACTCCACCCAGCCGGGCGTGGATAACTATATCGGCCACTTCACCACCGAAAAACACATTGGACTTGGGTATCTGAATCTCCTTTGGGAAACTACCTTTATGCCCTTACTGCAGCTGCCTTCCTGGGTCAAGGCCCTCTTTGTTACTCGCCCGACAACCCAGGCTGAATTCCTCGTCCTGCAGGACGCAACCAATAATCTCTTTGTTATAAGTAAGATTTTGGTGGTAATAGGTTTTATTACCGCTTTGCCCTACTGTTTATACAAACGACAGTGGCACATGTTAGCCCTTTTCTTATTCCTGGGCTGTTATGTTTCGGTCCATTCCCTGCGTATGGTCAGCCGCCCCCGCTATTGTCTCCCCATAGCCTGGATTACCCTTTTAATCTGCTTTTACGGTTGGCAGAGTCTCTGGAACTTGATCACCCAAAGAAAAAAATTACCTCCTCAGATTCTGATCCCCTTGCAGATTCTTTTGGTAATCATTTTGGCAATCTGGTCGATCCTGCTGCTCCAATATCTCCCCCACACCACCCCTTACAGCCAAAGATCCGCTTCCATCCCCTATGTGATTATGGGTGCTGTGGGATTATATCTGATGGCATCCGTACTCCTTTCCCGAACGCGTTATTTAATGAACAATTTCGCCTTGTCTCTACTGATTTGTTTAATGACCATTTCCAACCATTTCATCCTGGTCCGACAGGTTGGCAACGGTAGCCTGGATGCGGAGTTTAAAATGCTGGCCGACTGGTATGTACAAAACGCCCGTCCTGGCGAAAAAATAGTTACTACTCTCCCCCATGTGGTCAGAATCTTCGCCCCCAAAGATGCTCAGAATATTTTACCTCTCTGGGTTATTTCGGGTACCACCTCTAAGGATTTTGTACGTGATTGTTACCGCAAAAAAATTACCTATATCGCCTGGGACTCCCGCATAGGTTCATTACCGAATTATTCCTACTACAAGAAATGGGGTATGGGCCGAATAGATCAGCTAAAAAATCCCCGCTCTACCGCTCCCTACCGGTTCCTCCAACAGCTCAAGGTCAGCAATAATAGATATATCAATCTCTTCCGCCTCACCGAACCGCCTATGCCTGCTAAGTAATCAATAGCCAGCCCCCTTGAATATCGAGCATTGGTTTTGTGTTGGATAAAGGCTATTCATACATCCAGATTGGCGCCGCGCTGTGTGATAATCATGCGAATATGATACCGGTTCAGATTCCGCAAGCTGTTTTTCTTTTCAACCGCCTTCAAACTCCTGTTATGCCCGGGTAGGCCTGTCGCAAACAATCGAGGCGAGTACCAGCCTAAGACTAGCATTAATCGGCCGATTCGATTATCATATACGTGAAAATTTGGTTATATGTGAAAATCAACTTTATACTGTTAGAAAGAGCCAGGATGAATTTGAGAGAATATTTAGAAAGTCGCAAGATACTACTTTTGGATGGGGGCATGGGTACGCAGCTTGATAAGCGCGGCTTGATGTCGCGCGGTACGATAAACCTGGATCATCCGGAAGCTGTGGTGGATATCCATAAAGAATATTGCCGGTGTGGCTGTAATGCCCTCATTACCAACACCCTGACGATGAACCGCATTTATATCGAGACGCATAATGTCCAGGTCGATATCCGCCAAGTCAACACCGCCGGGGTCAAATTGGCCCGAGAGGCCGCAGCGGATGGTCAATTTGTCCTGGGCGATATCAGTTCTACTGGGCAGATGCTCGAGCCGTACGGCACTTATAAGGAAGCGCAGTTCTACGATGCGTTTGTCGAGCAAGCTGAAATTCTGGCCGAGGCAGGAGTGGATGGCTTTATCATTGAGACTGTGTTCGATCTGAATGAAGCCTTATGTGCCCTGCGCGCGTGTAAGGACAAAACAAATCTGCCAATAATTGTTTCGCTTACATTTAAAACAGAAACCGACGGTGGCCGAACGATTATGGGTAATACCGCAGCGGATTGCGCCAAAGAGATTACAGTTGCCGGCGCTGATGCGATTGGTATCAATTGCGGCGATCTCGATCCGGCGGAGATGGCAGTAGTGGTATCTCTGCTCAAATCCGCCACGACGCTACCCATTGCTGCCCAGCCCAATGCGGGCAAACCCAAACTTATTGACGATAAGACCATATTCGAGATGGGCCCGGAGCAATTTGCAGCCGGGGTGGAGAAATGTATAGATGCTGGTGCCACTCTCGTCGGCGGCTGCTGCGGAACATCGCCGCAGCACATCCAGGCTTTAGCTGATATACTAAATAACAGGATCAAATAAAAAGGTAAAACCATTGTTATGTATAGACGCCAAATGAATATAAAACATAAATATACCCGATTGGTATTAAAAGTATCTTTGATCATGCTGGTGGTGAGTATGGCTGGATGTACCAACTCTGTTGAACTAATTGCTCACCGGGGTGATTCCTATTTGTTCCCGGAAAATACTCTGGCCTCGGTTGTCTCGGCCTGGCAAAAAGGTTTCGATGCGGAAATAGATGTCCACTTATCCAAAGATAACCGCATTATGGTAATTCACGACGCTGATACCAAACGCACCGCGGGCATCGATTTAAAAATCAAACAGACCGATTCCCACAAATTACGTGAACTGGAGGTGGGCAGTTTCAAAGACGCAAAATTCCTGGGTGAGCCGATTCCCTTTTTAGAAGAGATTCTCAGGACCATCCCGCCGGGCAGAAGACTTTTTGTGGAGGTAAAATGCGGCCCGGAGATATTGCCGTATCTTCAAAAGTTACTGGACGAAAGCGGCAAGCGAGCACAGATTGTGATTATCGGTTTTGATTTGGAAACCATGGTCCTGGCCAAGCAGCAAATGCCTGATATTCCCGTTTATTGGTTGACAGTACCCAAAAAAGATAAAAAAACTAAAAAAGCTATTCCTTATGATCCTCAATTGGTTCGGTTGGTACGGGACAAGGGCCTTGACGGTTTGGATGTCTATTACGCCGGCGTTGACAAGAGATTTATGGATGCCGTCAAGGCTTCCAGGCAAAAGCTTTATACCTGGACGGTGGATGATGCCCAAGAAGCGAAACATCTGATCAAACTGGGGGTGGACGGCATTACTACCAATCGACCGGAATGGCTTAAAAATCAACTGTAAATCCTGGATCACTGTGAATAACTATAGAAAATATGGAGAATCGCCCTTTAGTATTGCAGTCATCCACGGCGGTCCTGGAGCCGCACTCGAGATGGCGCCTGTTGCCCGTGAGCTTTCATCCTCCTGGGGGGTTTTGGAACCTGTTCAAACAGCAGCCTCGCTAGATGGACAAGTTGATGAACTAAAAACAGTTTTGGAAAACCAGGCTAATCTTCCTGTTACTTTAATAGGTTTTTCCTGGGGTGCCTGGCTTGGTTTTATAATTGCCGCTCGTTATCCCACCCTCATAAAAAAACTGATACTCATCTCCAGCGGCCCTTTTGAAGAAAAGTACGCCGCCCAAATCAATCAGACCAGATTAAATCGTCTAAATGCAGCAGAAAGAAAAGAGTTTGAATCCGTCTTAAAAACCTTGGACGATCCGGCAATTAAAGAGAAAAACACAGTTTTTACAAAACTCGGAGCCTTGGCAACCAAGGCCGATGCCTATGACCCGGAAATCGACAACGCTGAAGAAATAAACGGTAGTGTTGATATTTTTCAAGGTGTTTGGCCCGCAGCTGCCCAGCTTAGAAAAAGCGGACAACTTCTCACCCTTGCCCACCAGATCAAATCTCCGGTGGTAGCGCTCCATGGCGACTATGATCCTCACCCGGCCGAAGGTGTCCAAAAACCTCTCTCTGTCATTCTAAAAAATTTTCAATTTGTCTTGTTAAAGAATTGCGGCCACAAACCCTGGATTGAACGATCCGCCCGGAAAGAATTTTTTCATACCTTGAAAGCACACCTGTAAATTCCACTTGTCGTTCGGAGTCTTAATCGAATTTGAAGGAATACAGATCCCCATCCCGTAGGTAAAAACGCAACCGCACAGGTTGGCCGGCTAAGGCGGACAGGTCGGGATTATCTTTCCAATTGACGGCCCGTTCGATGGTATCGCCGTAAAGTTCAACGCAATCGTCAAGAGCAAAGCCGGGCAGAGGTTGACCGTTTTGGTCCTGGATTCCGACTCGCAGACCCCCCGAGGCGGAAGTAGCAAAATTAACAAGTAATTGTTTGCCTTTAAATGTCACTAACGGGGTAATGACCTCACCGCCGGCGACAGGCGCGTGGATAGAAGCAAAACCATCCAGACGCAGCGTATAGCGGCGCAGTTTACGGGGAGAATCTAGCCGGATGTTCTCTGAAACATACAAAGACAATACCGGATCAGCTCCCTGTAAATTGGACTGTGTTTCCACGAGATGCCAAGCAACCGCATTGGTGCCGTACATCCAGTTTCCATCTCTTTCCGGTCCCGGAGGCAAAAAAGTATCGGGTGCCAGGTCGAAATGGATGCCGTCACGACTGGACATCAAGGTTGTATCGGTTATGGCGGTTCCCATACGAAACAGGGCCTGCGACTTTATCTTACGCTGCTTGAGATCAGGGAGCTGCTCCAGAGCAGCCGTCCAACCGCGATCATCATACATTAAGGGAAAGCCGAGGTAGATGTGCGGAGCGCGGTGATAAGACTTGATGACATTGGTATAGAACTGGGCATGTGGCTTGCGGTTGTATTGCAAAAACTCGCTCTTACCCCAGTGGATAAAATCTGGTGAGGTAGCCACCTTGATATCGCGCATCTTGTTATGAAAACTTCTATAGTAAGCTCGGTACTCACCTCTGGCGGCATCCCAGAAAGCCACATTCTGTGAATCCAGTTGACCGTCGTTGATCATACCATATTCCTGCAGCTGCTTCCAATGAATGCCGTCCGCCGATTGAAAGGGAATCAATCCTCTCCAAAGATGACCATCAACTTTAACTTCATCGCCCTTCCTTGGCCCCCGGCCCACAGCCTTATATTTGGCGGCCGGCTCACATTTAGGATTGTTGTCCTTAAAAACGGCAAGATTGTGTGATCCCACTCCTTCCAGGACGATATTATTTTCCTTGGAGCCGTTAAATTCAAATAGTCCCAGGTTTGGTCGCCTCCAGTGAGTCCCATCGCGACTTTCAGCGTAACAGATATACTGTTGGTGCGGGGATTTGACCTTTTTATCCTGAATCTTAAAGGAATGGGCCCGGTAATACATCCGGTACAAATCATCGTCCCGGAAGACAGTGAAATAACCACAGCTATTACCTTCCCAGTCTTTGTCGAAGATCATAACAACTTCCCGGTCAACCGGGTGATGATAAACCTGACTCGCAGCGCCCTCCAATCGGTCTATCACAAATCCATCGATAAAGAGTTCCCGACGGTTTTCCAGACTGATAGGTTCAGCTCCCGTCATCCCTGCCATACCCAGAAGGTAAACAGCTAAGCATAAAACGCGCATCTTTTTAACCCTTCATTCCATCATTTACCTACAGTTATCAATCTTTGTGTACGGTGACCATCTTATCCAATAATAAAGGATGGGAACACTAAAAAAGATGACATAACTATGTAGGCAAATTGCCAACTGTTTACACGGGAATGACAGGTCTTGGTCGGGTCCGCTAAAAAATCTTTTGGCGAATATGACAGTATGGACTTTGACCTTTTTTCTGGTAGTAATCCTGATGGTATTTTTCGGCGGGCCAGAAGGTGCTCGCGGGGGTAATTTTAGTTTGGACGTTGTAACCTTTTTTGATCAGAATGTCCTTTATCCGTTGGGCAATTTTTTTCTGCTCCTCGTTGACATAGAAGATAGCAGAGCGATATTGCGTACCGATATCGGGCCCCTGTCGGTTCAGTTGGGTGAAATCGTGGGTTTCAAAAAACAGTTTTACTAATTGTTCATAACTGACTTTGGAGGGATCATATATTACTTCTACCGCCTCGGCGTGACCTGTACGGTGGGAACATACCTGCTGATAGGTTGGATTTGCCACATTACCGCCGGTGTAGCCAACTGTGGTAGATAGTACCCCGGGGACCTTCTGAAAATGGTATTCGGTACCCCAAAAACAGCCCGAAGCAAAGATCGCCTGTTCAGTCTTGGGCTTTTCAGCAGGAGTGAAATCCAGCGAGAGGGAGTTAACGCAATAGCGGGTGTTTTTAGGCGTGAACCTTTCGCCCTGGAATACATGCCCCAGATGGGCGTTACATTTGGCACAGATAATTTCGGTACGCACACCGTCTGCATCTCTCTGCCAGCGCACGGCATCGGGGATCTGATCATCAAAGCTCGGCCAACCGCACTCGGATTTGAACTTGGAGGATGACTTAAACAAAGGTGCCCCGCAGCGTTTGCAGGTATAGGTTCCGTTTTCGAAATGCATATTATATTTCCCGCTAAAGGGAGGCTCGGTACCTTTCTCGACAATAATATGTTTTTCCTGATCAGTGAGCTTTCGGTACATTGTTTTATCCTGAGTATTGGAAGCTGACTCATCAACCAACATGTGTGCGACAAAAAACGATATTATGCCCACACATACAATTTTGATAGTTAAACTTAAGGTCATGATGAAATTCCTTCCGAGTCAGGCTTGGTTAGAGGTTCTCTGCAGGCTTCGTTAGATTATAGCACCGTTGGGGTATGCAAAGTCAACCCCCCCCTAAACTCAACCTGTCCGGGCGAATACCCCTTATGCGGTAGTATTTTATTGCGGCGCTGACTTTGACCCGCCATCGGCCAAAAAAGTTCGTGAATAAAACAGTCCCGGGGGTAAAATGAGGTGGTAATGCAGCAAAATAAGATTTTTTGCCATTATTTTAATTTTTGCGGTTTCATTGGAGTGGGTAATGCTATACGGGAAAAGAAGGTTCCAAATTTTTGAGCGAAATCATCCCGATATGGACTCTCTATGCGAACAAAGCGATGGCCCTGTATTTGTACTAATTTATCACGTGGAATAGTAAATATGGTAGTGAAATCAACATGACTTTCCGGCACATTATATCTTTGATTATAGGGAAGGGAAAACACCCATTTTTTATTATAATATCCGTCTAAATAATTCTTTATTCTATTGACTTCTTTTTCCAAATTTTTCGGTTCAACAAATTCAAGCCATTTTTTAATAATCTCTCTAAGGATATTGCTATAATCGTTCTCGTTTGAACTTTCCAAATTGTCTGAATCCGGATATTGTTTCGTAACAAAGTCATGTATAGTTGTAGGTTCACTTGTATAATCAAAGGGAAATAAAACTGTTTTACACATGTCCTCCAACGTAATTACCGGCAGAATGGAAGCCCAAGGGAGAGGTTTGTGGTCTTGTTCGCTAATATCACAAGTCTGTGTATCGATTATGAAATATTTAAATAATCGTGCAAAAACAACTACCATTTCGTCTTGACCATCAATTGTCGGCCTGAATGGTTGTGTATGCAGATCAGATCGTTTAGCATTATTCAGAAGATTATCTAGTTCTATCCTGCTGAAAACTCTCGCATCGCAGTTTTCTTCAAAAACAATGCTACCATGACGGCCGTCTTTGCTACGGAAAATACGCTGTATTTCATCCGCCGCAGGGGAAACAAGATCAATGCGAAAAATATCACCCTGTTGTAAAAAAGAATCCGGTGGTGAATAGAATTGATCCGTATTAATTTCTGTCATCCCGACCGTCCTCGAACATTTCCAACCAACACAAATATGCTCCTGAAGGGCCTAATAGTGAGGAATTTTTCACTTCCTTTCTCGGCATAACCAGTTCAGGAGAAATAGTTACCATAAAATGGTATTTCTGAGGAGCTATTTGGCGGATAGTATCCATATCAAAAGTTGACGTCCATTGATTATCTGTAGAAAGTCTCAAAAAATTTATTTGGGTCGCTGCCAATGCGCTGACGAAAAGGTTTCGTGTGGCGATAATGAACCACTCGAGATAATTTGCATCACGACTTTTTGTTTCTGTATCATGTATGACAACTCTGTAATCAGTAGCTTCTTCATTAGGTACTTCATCTATAAGTGATGCTTCATCTTCTAAAGCAACATTAGGTGCCATTTTTCTAAAGCCGTCGGATATCGGTTTATCAAAAGGAATTGATCTTGTATCTATTATGTCTTCCATAGAAAATATTTGCCTATTAATCAGAAATCATTTTTGTAATTTCTTGAGTAAGAGAAAGTATCTCATTCCATTTTTCAAGAGTGTTTATGACTGTATTTACTGTTGCTGAATCGTCTTGAACAGAATGATGCAGATTAAAGTCAACTTTTATCAACTCTTGATCTTTCTGCCAAGACTCACATAATTCCTTAATGTTTTCGTTGGCTTTTGTAGGTGTAATATTTATCTTCAATCTTGCTTCTAAAACGTCAAAGGAAAAGTAACTGCCAAATCTTGCATTTCCATTATCCGCGGGGACGACTTTTTTGGCTAATTCTGAAGCAAACAGTTTCTTGTCCCAGGTATAGAATTTTGTTTGATTTTCGCAATCTATCATGTAATGGAAATTAAGACCAACCGCGGTATAAGGAGTATGCGGAAGTGTGTTTATAACTCCCTCAAGAACACGCTTGATGTCCGGATATGCATTGTTGATATGACGCGGGATAGACATTTGAACCCTGTTTGGTAAAACAGAAAATATAAATCTATCTGTAGGTATCTGGACCGTAACTGGTGAGAAAACCATATCACCTTGTATTTCTTCCTCTAAAAGAATCTTATTTTTTACAAGCCATAAGGGTTTGAATATCGATAGATTAAGGTCATTTGCGACTATCACAATGCTTGAATCTGTAAAAACACTTTTCATATTTATCGCCCCAAAGGATATATTTCCATATATTCTATACGATAGTTATCTGCATGCTGTTCGTTATACGACAGCTTGGATAGTGTAAGTCTTGGGAGTAAAATCCTGCCAATCATCCGCTACAGAAAAACGCGTAACATGCTTATAGTAAAATAGTTACGCATAACAACTACCATTTCTTGTTGTCCTCTGATTAATATGAAATTTATTATATATCTGTATTATTTTCTGTAAATAAATATATTGTAAGGACCAAGAAAAAATTTATGAGAGATATTGAGGCTTAAAGAGTTGACGAATAAGCAAAATGAAGTAGTAGAGTTATGTCGGCGGATGGTGGGGGCGGCCAGTGTGAATCCCCAGGATAACAATTGTCTCGAAGAGCCCTACGGCGAGAGCCGCATGGCGGCCCTGGTCGCCCAGTGGCTCCAGGATGCGAAACTGGAGCCTCAACTGCAGGAAGTGAGTCCCGGACGAGAGAACGTGCTGGCGGTTGCCCAAGGGAAGGACACGAGCAAGACCCTGCTTTTATGCGGGCACATGGATACGGTGGACGTCCAGGACATGACGATCGATCCGTTCGATCCGCAGATTCGCGACGGACGAATTTACGGCCGCGGCGCTTGTGATGATAAGGGACCGTTGGCAGCGCTGATGATCGCGTTTCGCGACCGGGTGCAACAAGGCGATTTACCATGTAACCTAGTCCTGTTGGCGTCGTGTGGAGAAGAGTATGAGCTTAACGGAGCAAGATACTGGGCCCAGCACTGTTCCGGTGATTTGGCCGGGATAGTTATTGCCGAACCGACCCGGCTCGATGTGGTAGTTGCCCATAAGGGAGTGGCGCGGGTGCACTTGGTTACGCGCGGTAAGAGCGCCCATAGTTCCATCCCCAAGTTAGGCCAAAACGCCATCTATATCATGGGACGTGCTTTGCCGGTAGTGGAGAAGTTTGGCAAGGAGTTAGCGGCTCGGCCGGCACATCCGCTTCTGAACACTGAGACCCTCTCGGTTACCATGATTCAAGGCGGCCAGCAGATCAATGTGATACCTGATAGATGCACTGCAAATGTAGATTGGCGGATTCTGCCGGGCAGACAACCTGAACAGTGCCGAAAGGAATTAGCCGCGGCGCTGCAGGAACAATTAAAAGAACCGGTAGAAGTGGAGATGATCAACGCCTACGAATCAATGGAAACATCTGCCCAGCATCCCCTGGTAAGTGCCCTGCTAAGAGCCGGTGACAAAGCTACCGGTAAATGCCGACCCATATCAGTAGGTTATGCAACCGACGCCAGCGCCTTTACCCACCTGGGGATCCCCACCCCGATTTTTGGACCTGGCGACGGCTGCCAGGCACACACCCAGGATGAATATATCGACATAGAACATCTGGAAAAGGGGGTGGCCGCCTATCGCGAATTTCTACAGGGTGATTGGGGCATATAAAATAGGTAACGCCGCAATGTTTTTGGGGGATTTGCGAAAATTCAGGTTGAAATAATTCTCACAAAGGTCCTATAATCACTGAAGATATGGTCTTTTATATTAGCAGGGAGCTGATTCTGCCGGAATCAATGAACATAACTGGGAAATACCATTATATTTAGAACATTTCCCGGTCATTCAGCGAAAGGAGATTGATATGAGAAGCACATTTCTATCCATGTTTACTATTGCCTTGGTTCTTGCTGTTAGCGGTTTTTGCTCGGCGGTGGAATATGAAATTTACGATCTGGGAGAAATTTCCACTTTCGGGGATTTCGCCTTAAGTATCAATGACTCCGGTCAGGTGGCCGGGACCAGTACTGATTATAGTGCCTTCGTATGGGATCCTTGTTCACAAATGCGAGATTATATTACCGGCGGAGTGGGTACGGACTGGGCCCATGATCTCAACAGCGGCGTACTGGTAGTAGGAGCGGAAATGGATGCTTCATACATCAATACCTATCCGTATTATTGGCAGGATGGGATGGGCAAAACATTGTTGCCGACATTGACACCTCAAACTAACGGAGAAGCTCTGGGAGTTAATGAAGCCGGAGTAATTGCAGGTTATGTTTTTAAGGCCGGCAATGAATCTCGTTTTACCATTGCCTCCCTCTGGAAAGACGGAACCTCTGGCAAGGAAATTTTTACTATCGATAAGTTGGATGTTGAAGACAACTTCAATGTTGCCACAGCTATCAATGACTCAAATCAGGTCGTGGGATATTCAGGAAATTTGGACGCCGATCGAAAAATCGCATTTATCCTGGAAGAAGGACAAATACCCCTTGCTCTACCCTTGCCGGCCGGTCATATCGCTGCCGAGGCCCACGCTCTCAATAACTTAGGTACGGCGGCGGGATTTTCCGTGGCGGAAATTATAGAACCAGAGGAGGCCGTCGAGGCGGTTTTGCTCAGCATTAACGGAGTAAAAGAAGCGGTTGTATGGCAGGCAGGCGGTGTAATGACCCTGTTTGCTGAAGGTGTCGAAAGCCGGGCTTCCGGCATCAACGACGCCAATCAGGTCGTAGGAACATTTATTACTTCTGAAGGTCCTCGTGCCTTCCTTTGGGAAGAAGGGGTAATGGATCCCAATTTGAATAAGTTACTCCCGGCAGGGTCAACCTGGATACTGGAGGAAGCCCATGACATTAACAATTCAGGCTGGATTGTAGGCTTGGGTATAAATCCGGACGAGCAAGTTAATCATGGATTTTTATTGGTACCTATCGAGCAGCAGGAGGAGGAACCAATTCTTGCTACGGTTGAGATTACACCCAAAACGGTAAATCGCAAAAGCAACAGTAAATGGATTACCGTATTTATCTACCTGCCCGCTGAGTACGATATATATGACATAGATGTCGAAAGTATTCGTCTAAACGGTACAGTCGAAGCGGATAAAACAGTTGTGGATGAAGGAGAGGATCGGTTACTTATTAAGTTCCCTGGCGACGAAGTAAGAGATTTACTGACCCTTGGTGACAATACCCTGACAGTAACGGGAGACATTGCCGGAGATATGCAATTCGAAGGTAGCGACACGATTCGCGTGATCAAATAAGTAGTGTTATTCACTCTCGTAACTGATGATGGTATGGATGGGATAGTTGGAGAGTTTCTCTCGGCCGTTGAGAAATGCCAGTTCGATCAGAAATGAAACGCCAACAATTTCACCGCCGAGTTTTTCCACCATTGCGCAACAGGCCTGCATAGTCCCCCCCGTTGCCAGCAGATCATCCACCATCAGGACCCGCCGACCGGATTCAATAGCATCGGCATGCATTTCCAGTTTGTCTCTGCCATATTCCAGTTCATATTCCTCAGCGATGGTCTCAGCAGGCAGCTTGCCCGGTTTGCGTACTGGCACAAATCCGCAGTTCAGCTCCCGCGCCGCCAACACCCCGAATACAAATCCTCGACTCTCGGCCCCCACGACCAGTTCCACATTTTTATCCCGGTATGGCTCAGCCAGCGCCTTGCCCGCCTGCTCCAGTCCTCGAGCGTCGGCTAACAGCGGCGTGATATCGCGAAATACAATTCCTTTTTTGGGAAAATCAGGTACGTTTCGGATAAGCTTTACCAATTCCTCAGCGAGATAAGACTCGTTCGTTTGAGACATATTTTTCACCTTTGCAGATTGCATACTGTTTTATAGTTAATTTGGAAAATGCATTATAATCACCCACCGGACAAGGCACAACCATTCTGTTAAATTTTTAGGTGTTTTCCCTGGTCCGATTAGTCTAAATTATATGAGTGTTTATTCTTGTCTTAAATGCCTGTTGTCGCCGGTTAAAGAAAGGACTGTGTAATATGAATAACAAGGCAAACATAATTCGGTTTTTCATAATGATTATTATTGCTATGTTATCCAGTTGTGTTCAGCTCCCCAAAGACAAGCTGCAAAACCCTGTAGATCCACCGCCCACCGCCCTGCAGTGTAACCTGCAAGCCGATCCGGTCGGCTTAGATACAGCGCAGCCAAACTTCGGCTGGCAACTGCTTTCCCAACGCCGGGGTATGAAACAATCTGCCTGGCAGCTAATGGTCGCCTCATCTTCTGAACTCTTAGCCGCCGGTGATCCGGACATGTGGGACAGCGGACGGATTATCTCAGCTCAGTCCCAATACAATAATTATAAGGGCAAACCCTTGCAATCCTCGCAGCGCTATTATTGGCGGGTACGGATTTGGAACGAAAAGGGCAAAGCAACCTCCTGGAGCGAACCGTCCTCATTTGTAACGGGTATCCTGTCGCCTCACGATTGGCAGGCCTTCTGGATTACCTCCAAACGCACCGACAAAGATCCTCTGCCTCTTTTTCGCAAAGAGTTCCAACTTGATAAAAAGCTCACCCAGGCCGTCATTCACATATGCGGCTTAGGCCAATACGAATTACACATCAACGGTAAACGGGTGGGCGATAATCAATTAGACCCCGGCTGGACCAACTATCACAAAACCTGCTTATATAGCTCCTATGACGTGACAGATCTTTTCCGCCCCGGCGCAAACGCCCTCGGTGTAATGCTCGGCAACGGTATGTACAATGTGCCCGGTGGTCGCTATACAAGATACAAGGACACGTTTGGACCACCTAAGTTGATTTGCCAGATGCACCTAATCTTTGCCGATGGCTCAACCGAGATAATAAAATCAGATGAAACCTGGAAATCCTCCCCCGGTCCGATCACCTTTACGTGTATCTTTGGAGGCGAGGATTACGATGCCCAACGAGAACAACCGGGCTGGGACCAGCCTGGTTTTGAAGAGTCCAAATGGCATAACGTGGTTCTCTGCCGCAGCCCCGGTGGTAAACTGGTGGCCCAGTATGCCCCGCCTGTCAAAGTTATCCGTTACCTTTCGGGCAAGTTACTCGGTCGGCTGGAAAACGGACAATTGGAAATTGACTGCGGCCTTAACTTATCCGCCCGTCCCGTAGTTAAAGTGAAGGGCCCGGCCGGAAGCAAGTTTACTATTTATTGCGCCGAAAAACGCGGCCAGCCCTGGGTCTGGGGCGGCGGACATACTTACACTTATACCCTCAAAGGCCGGGGCGAAGAAGTCTTTCGGCCCCGTTTCACCTACTTCGGCTTCCAGTACCTCTACATTGCCGGTGCTGATTGGAACGGCTCAGAAGATAAAAAGCCAGATCACCCCTTACTGCTTGAAGTCGGCAGCGAGTTCCTTACCAGTTCTGCCCCTGCTACCGGCGCATTCAAATGTTCCAACAAGTTGTTTAATGAAATCGACGCCATGGTTGATCGATCTGTGCGCAGTAACCTGCAAAGCATTTTAACCGACTGCCCCCATCGTGAGAAACTGGGTTGGCTGGAGGTCTCTCACCTTATGGGCCCTTCGATTATGTATCACTACGATGTACATCGTCTCTATCGCAAGATATCCCGTGATACCAGCGAAGCGCAGCTTGACAACGGCTTGGTTCCCGATTTCGCCCCGGAGTACATCAGGTTGAAGGGAGGATTTTTCGAATCACCTGAATGGGGCAGCGCCTGCGTCCAGTTACCCGAATTACTGTATAAATGGTACGACGATACATTAATTCTTAAGCAGCAATATGATACCATGACCCGCTACACTCGCTATTTGGCCCAGACCAGAAACGATCAGGGCCTGGCCAAACCTGGCTTAGGTGACTGGTACAATTGGACCGCCGAAAAAAGTCACGCCGGTGCATCGCAACTGACTCCGGTCGAACTGCCCGGCACGGCATTTTTATATGATAACGCTCGGTTCCTGGCCCAGGTCGCCCGGCTGCTGCAACGATACAGCGATACCGAACAGTTCGAAAGCCTCGCCCAACAGGTACGGCGGGATTTTATAAAGGCATATTATCACCCCGATGAAAAATCAGTTGCCACCGGCTCCCAGGCTTCCTTGGCTACTGCTCTTTATTATGATCTGGTTCCGGAACAAGACCGCCCACAGGTCTTGGCCAACCTTGTTGCTAAAATCGAGGAAGCCCAATATCGCCAGTCAACCGGTGAGGTTTGTTTTCGCATGTTGGTACAGTGTTTGGCCGACGCCGGACGCTCTGACGTTGTATATCGTATGATTAATCGCACTGATCCGCCCGGCTACGGCAATATGCTCCGACTCGGTTATAAAACCCTTTCGGAAACCTGGGACAAGGCCGGCTCTTCGATGAATCACTGTATGTTCGGCCACATCCAGGAATGGTTCCAGAAATCAATTTTAGGTATCAGTCAGACACCGGATTCTCTTGGATTCCAGCATCTGCTTCTGCGCCCGGAACCCGTAGGCGATCTGACCAGAGCCTCGGGGTATTACGACAGCATACACGGACGAATTGTGAGCAACTGGGAGATTACCCGCGACAGTTTTCATTGGCGGATAATCGTTCCTGCCAACACCTCCGCCGAAGTGTATGTGCCCACCTGCGCCCTCGATAAGATTACTGAAAGCGGCCAACCTGCTTCGCTGTCCCCGGGTGTGAAGTTTTTACGTATGGAACCGGCTTCCGGCGTAACACCCTCATTTTCCCATGCCGTTTTTGCCCTTGGCTCTGGTGAATATCAGTTCAGTTCCATGATTAATGAGTAGCTACAGACGTGGTACATTGAAGTTATAAAAAAGGGCCTCTGCTATTAGAGGTTCTTCATTTTTAAATTTATTTCGACGACTTGTTAATTAGTCATCAATGGTAAGTATTTCGTTGAGTTTCTCCAAAGCCTCTTTTTCGATCTGACGGACCCGCTCACGTGTCAGGCCGATCTGTTTGCCGATGTTTTTCAAGGTCATAGGCCCATCTCCATTGAGACCGTATCGTAAACGCAGGATTTCAGCTTCGCGTTCGTCGATCTCGTCCAGCAGCCGGAAGATGGTATGCAGTTCATCCTGATTGAAGACCTTTTCTTCCGGACGGGGCGTGCGATTGTCTTCGAGTAATTCATTTATGGTCATGGAATCGTCAGTTGCCGGCATCTGACTCGGTGAGCTGAACGCCTTGACCGCTCGGCGGATAATCTTCAATTTCCGCGGCGTGACCTTCAGTGCCTGACCCATCTCCTCCAACGTTGGTAAGCGCCCCAGTTCATCTTCCAGCTTCATAGCCGTCTGTTTCCAGCGGGCGATCATTTCCACCATGTAGGCCGGAATGTGAATAGGCTGTACCGCGTTTATCAGCGCCCTTTTAATTGCCTGTTTAATCCACCAAGATGCATAAGTGCTGAACCGTGAGCCATGTTCCGGATCGAAACCTTCTACTGCGCGTAGAAGGCCCAGATTACCTTCTTCAATCAGATCTGCCAGCGGCATACCCCGTTTACCGAACTTCTTGGCAATATTGACTACCAGACGCAAATTGCTGCGGATCATTTTATCCCGGGCAACAGGATCACTGTTGTGAATGATCCGCCGGGCCAGTTCCTTCTCTTCTTCGGCCGAGAGCAGGGGAGCAGAGTTTATCTCCTCCAGATATAGATGTAATGTCGATTCCACTTTTTCCTTCTCCTGGCCGACACCGATACAGCATATCGATTAGAGACCACGGCCAAAATAATTGAGCAGGCCGCTCAATATTGATTTCTTTCCTGAAGCTCCTTAGCTATTCAGTTTTGGCTTTCTGCCGGGGCCTCGCCCTGGGCATTCCCCTCACAGACTCAGCCCTCATATCAATATTAGTATCGGCTCTACTCCTATAGTTGATTTAATGGAATCACTACTAGGCCTGGGCTTCTCGCTAATCCTGCTTATTATCGGAATCCTGATTCTCTGGTTCGGGATCAGGTTGGGATATTGTGCTTTCCTGATCTTCTTCCTGGGCCAGGTCACCCTCGATAGTTGCCGGTTTTTCCTCCTGGGTCTCGAGGGATTCGTCAGCGGATTCGGCCTTAACGGCTTCCAGCTTGATATCCGTGCTTTTTGCCTCTTCTTCCTGAGGTTCGGTTTCAGATTCGATGGGATCTGTTTGCTCTGTGATGGTAGCCTCCGGTTCGCCGGCCGGGGTTTCGGTAGCTTCGGCTGGGGTTTCGGCTTCTGCCTCGGATGCCTGTTCCTCTTTAGGTGCCTGACGCTGGAAAATGGACGAGTCGATAATATTGGTACCCATGCCCACTGCACCATCCAATCCACCTCGCTGTGCCGGCCGCTCTGTTTTTTCCTCGGCCTCTTCGGCTGCCCATTGAGCCCGCTTGAGTGACAGTCCGATCTTGCGCTCGTCGATATCAACGCGGAGAATTTTAACTTCTACCGTATCGCCTACCTTGACCACATCTTGCGGACCGGTAACTTTTTCGTCCGACAACTCTGATACATGCAGCAATCCTTCCAGGTCGTTCTCCAGTTCGATGAAGACACCGAAATTTGTAAGTTTCGTAACCGTACCTCGAATAATCTGACCGGGTATATATCTTTCCGGAATAGCACGCAGCCAGGGATCTTCGGTCATCTGTTTCAGTCCCAGCGCCACGCGTTGTTTCTCCTGATCCACTGACAGGACGATACATTTGATATCCTGTCCTTTCTTTAGTATCTCACCGGGATGATTGATCTTCTTGGTCCAGCTCATATCCGAAACATGCAGCAGACCATCAATACCCTCTTCGATTTCGATAAACGCCCCATAGTTGGCCAGGTTACGAATAGTACCTTCCACAATTGTACCCGGCGGGTACTTATGCACTACTTGCATCCACGGATTTTCTGAGAGTTGTTTGACTCCCAGTGACACTTCCTGCTTGGCCGCATTCACATCCAGCACCACCACATCGACTTCTTGACCGACGCTGAGCAGTTCGCTGGGATGGTTTATGCGCTTGGTCCAGCTCATTTCGCTGATATGTACCAGGCCCTCGACCCCTTCCTCCAGTTTTATAAACGCACCGTAATTGGTTATGTTGACCACTTCGCCTTTTACTACGCTGTTGATGGGATAGCGTTCTTCAGCTGATATCCAGGGGCTCTCGGTCTTCTGTTTGAGTCCCAGAGCAATCTTTTCCCTTTCCCGGTCGATACTTAATATCTTTACCTCGATTTCCTGATCGAGTTTGACTATTTCCGAAGGATGGTTGACCCGGCCCCAGCTCATATCGGTAATATGTAGCAGACCGTCCAGCCCCCCCAGATCGACGAATGCTCCAAAGTCGGCAATGTTCTTGACCACTCCTTTGCGAATCTGGCCCACCTCGATTTCTTCCATCAAATCACTTTTAGCCGACGCCCGGTTCTTCTCCAGCAACTTACGACGTGAAACCACTATATTACGCCGTTCCTCATCTATTTTAAGGATAACGGCTTCCATATCCCGCCCGATGAATTCAGCTATATCATTAGGCCGACGTATATCAACCTGAGAGGCCGGCAAAAACACTGGCACGCCCACATCCAGCAGCAACCCGCCTTTGATACGCCGGGTAACTTTACCTTTAATTGTATCTCCTTCTTTATGCGTTTCTAGAATTCTCTCCCAGCCGCGAATCCGGTCGGCCTTGCGCTTGCTAAGCTGCACTAGTCCGCTGTCCGACTCCACCGCTTCCAGAAGCACTTCTATGCTATCACCGATGCGAATTTCGCTGGGGTCGTCAAACTCATGTGTGTTCACCGCCCCTTCACTTTTCAGCCCCACCTCTACGATTACATCATCGCCGAGGTGATTGACTATCGTACCCGTAAGGATCGCCCCGGGTTTCAGATTGCTCATGGTCTTATCGATCATGGCCAACATATCTTCCTGACCATGAGTACTCAGGGCCTCGCTTACATGTTGTTCAACTTCTGCATCGTCAATTTCGAATTCTCTAAAGATACTTTTATCTACCATAAAACTAATCACCTTACCTGCTGGTATCCTGCAGCCGTTTAAAAATGACAACCCGCTTATTTACAATTCTTGGGATAAACTCGGGTCCGTCAGGTTTATAGCACACCCACGTCCAATGTAGGCTCAACCACCCAACTCATTTATTTACGAAATGACAGACTACCAGAAGGGTACCTTATTTGGGGCCAATAGGCCTTTTTCCGGATCGCCGCCTTTAATCCGGGGCCGAATTTTAAATTAGCACAAGGGTTCATACGCCAAACTCTCGGCTGATTCCTTCCCTCGCACATACCTTTGCTTCTCTACAGATCGGCTATTAGAACCGATAACTCGCACCCCGTCAACCTTTTATTTCACAAAATCACAGCCAAATCAGCCTTTTTAGCAATATCCTCTCCCCTGCAGGATAGTCTATTTTCCCAAAAAAACGATTTATTAATGAAATAATTTGACACTACCGAAATATAATGTATACTATATGTATATACGATGCAGTTACATATGTGTTTGACAAAAAGAGGCAAAAATGAGTAATACATCAACAATTAATGCCCGGATAGACCCCAAAACCAAGTCCAAGGCTCAGTCAATACTCAAACAGCTCAATATGAACATGTCTCAGGCGATATCAATTTTCTTGCAGCAGGTGGTGCTGCATAAAGGGATTCCCTTCGATATCAAAGTCCCCAATGAACTCACAGCCAAAACCATGGAAAAAGCGGAACGAGGAGAGGATGTACATAGAGTTGGCAGTGCAGAAGAGTTGTTTGAGGAGCTCGAAATTTGATTATTGAGTACTCAGGTCAATTCAAAAAAGATGTAAAAAAAGTGCGTAAAAGAGAGAAAGACCTGGGCAAGTTTAAAGAAGTAACAGTAAAGCTATCAAACCAGGAAAATCTACCCCCAAAATTCAAAGACCATAAATTGTCGGGCCCATGGGAAAATTATCGCGAATGCCATATTAAACCGGATTTATTGCTTATATACCGTATCATAAATGAAAGCGATACGTTGTCTTTGGCCCGGCTTGGATCACACTCGGATTTATTTGAATAGCTTGAATACACCCAGTCATTTATACAAACGATTTGGTGTTTGTTTTTCTCAGGGCCAGGGCATTGTTAATGTTGGTGATGGCTTCGTCGATTTCCGCTGGAGACTTAAAACCTATTGTCACGGCATCCACGCACCCCAGCCCCATGACAAAATTAATGGAATCCCTCCGTTTCTGCGCATCCTGGAAGTTACCATTTCCGATTAATTTCATGCCCAGAATCCCCTTCCCCTTATCATGCATTTTTTGCAGATGCTGCACCACTTCCTTGACGTTACCTGGCTCAGACGCCTTGTTCTTCAGATTGTCCATGCTCTCGCCTTCATGGTTAATGCGAACCAGCCGTACATCTCCCCAATCAGTCGCGCTCGTTGCCCTAAGCGCAGGCAACCCATGCTGAGAAACTCCCGTAGCCCTAATAATCTTTTTTTCCTTGGCGATATCAAGCAATTCGCGCAGGCGTTTCCGTTCCTCGACCCAGTCATGCGTCCGCTGACAATGGATCAGCATGACATCAAAATAATCAGTTCCAACCTCTTTACGAAACCGGTCGATCTCCTTGAGCGGATCATCCGACCTGCCCGCCCATATCTTACACAATATCTGCAGTTTCTCCCGGTCCAGCCCCTTAATGGTCGGCTTGATCATCTCATGCAGCCCGTCATAATTGTCAGCGGTATCAATAAAGGTAATCCCCCTGTCAATGCCATACCGGATCAGCTTGGTAAATTTTTCCTGCCCCAGTTCCCGCTGAATCCGCCCCCCTCTGCTCCCCGTCCCCATACCCATCCGGCAGATTTTCACCTTGGAGTCCCCCAGCGTCACCAGATCGGTCGCCGTGAACTTGGCTGGTTTATTTACCACCATCTCAGATGCCACAAGTTTCGGCCCCGCCAGCACCGCTGCCCCACCGGCCGCCACACTACCCAGAAACTTACGACGCGATATTTCCTTCGAAATCATTTTCATTAGTTCAGCTCCATAAAATCCAGATAACTTAATACATTATAGCAGCAAAACTATCGTTATTTCCAGCAACTGATTTTTTAACTCGAAAAAAGTGGTAAGTGTTTTCAAAAAAAGAGGTTACGCATCATAATATACAGCATGAGTTTTTTCGATATATCCTATGAATCAACTAGCAATTTATTGTAAAGCAAACCCAGAATAAGACAAAAAAGAGCAATTTCGCCTTAAAAATGAACCTTGACCTGGTCGATACGTAAACTATTATAAGGGAGTGGTGTGCTTTTAAAACATTACTTTTAGGGAATTTATGTAATTAATACTTCAAAATTCCCCTGACTACCATATGGTGAGTAAAATGGCTAAGAAACTTGCAAAGAAAACGAAGAAAAAAGTTGCAAAGAAGAAGGTCAAAAGATCAGTTAAGCAAACAGCAAAAGAACCTTCGGAAGTATCTTTTGATTACATAAAAAGTAATTGCTTTAGAGTTATTCGCGTTGATGGTATCCATGGAGGGATGGGTACAAATATTAATACTATCCAGGTGGCTTTATTCAGTGAACGGCGATCAATTCCCAAAACAGAAACCTATCCAATTATTAATGGGGAATTAGGTAAACCAACTAAAAAAATCGCCAGACAAGCAATTATACGCGAGGTTGAAGTTGAGGCAATTGTTGACCTGGACACGGCGAAGTCTATCAGGAGTTGGCTTGATAACCAGATAAAATCAATTGAAGATATAAAATCACAGGTTGAGAAAAAATGACTACTGCTCCCCATCTAGATATTGAAAATTGCGATTTTACAATAAAAAGAAAACAAGATTATCGTCCTAGGGATTTTACTTCTTCATCGGGAATAGCGCCGTGTATTAAAGTTGACCATGTTACCAAAAATCCTCTTGAAGACTTGAATGTGCATTATGCAAGAAAAGTAGGAACGTTCTTTAGTAAACCTCAGATGTTTCAACAGGAAACACGTAGTGGTAACTTATCAAGTGAGCTTGATGATATATATAATGAATGCTCAGTGCCGAATTGGGATGGATACGGTGCTAAGCCAGCATATAGAAGCGTAAGAAAAACCGTTGAAAAATTTTTAGATGCTCTCCCTGTTGACATCATGGATCCCGAGATTGGCGCAGATCCTGATGGTGAAATTTCACTAGATTGGTGCCTTGCTCAAAACAAAATGTTTACTATAAGTATAGGCAGGAACAACAGAATTGCTTATGCCTTTTTAGATGGAGATAAGAGACGAAATGGTTTGGATTTTTTTAAAGGTGCCGTACCGCAAGATCTAATCGACCATTTAAACAATTTCTTAGATAGCCAAGTATAATAATGACAGTCGGCTCTGATATATCACCCAAAGACCAATTAAGCCGTTTTATACGCTCTAAAAGTCACATTTCTAAAGACAAAGGAATCGTAAAATCAAGGGCATTTTTACCTGCAAAAAACAGAGAGCTTTCTGTATGTCATACCCAGGGCATGAAACAAAACCAAATATGGAAGATCGGAGATAGTTGGCTTAGTACAACAGTACAATATAGGGCAGACTTGAAAGCAGAATCTGTCATTATGAGTAATTTAAAAGTAATATTAGACAATAATCCGGAGCATCATGTTAATATTACTGAATGGCCCGAAGATAAAAATTTACAAAAATCAATAGCTCTGGAACTCGCAAACCTTTCGAGCTTAAAAATTAGAAATAATACGTAGCATTGTCACTTTCATAAACATCTCTAACCATTTAAATCATTATCCCAAGGCACGTCGAAGCGCCCACTGGTTGAAAAGCCATAAAACAAATATCGAGTTATATCGTTTCGAAAATCAAGCTGAATTTATGTCTGTGCTATTTAGATATTGGCCGGTTGAGTAGGCACAGTCAGAGTGAATGTAGCCCCTTGAGGCTTATTGTCGCTTACGGTTATCGCCGCGCCGATTATCTGAGAAAGTTCCTTAACGATCGCTAGTCCCAGCCCCGTACCGGAATGAGCTCTGGTTACCGACCCGTCTAGTTGCAGAAACTTATCAAAGATCTTTTCCCTGTTTTCCGGATCAATCCCCGGCCCCGTATCGGCAATAGAAATCCGTACAAATCTGCCTGCTTCCTCATCGCCCTCGGCCGCCGTCTCCTCCTGCGCACTTGCCTTTGCTTGCATCGTTGTCGCCCCTTGATCTGCCCTCGCACCCCGCGCATCCGACATCCTTTCCTCTTGATGCATCATTTCTTCAATCGCCGTAACCTTTTCCGCTTCCACACTACCGGAAGTTAAAACATCGTCATCCAGAAGATAAGCCATAATGTTTATCTTCCCTTTTTCCGGCGTGAACTTGATGGCATTGTCCAGCAGATTAAATAATATCTGCTGTAACTTGGCCGGATCCGTTTTAATAACGGGTAGCGACTTGGTGATGTTGACCTTGACTGTGATATTTCTCTTTTCATATAAGGGGCGTGTAAAGTTGATTAGCGCCTGGACGATATCGGACAGAGAACATTGCTCCCACACCACCTGCACCTTACCAGCCTCGATCTTGGCCAGATCCAGCAGTTCATTTATGATCTTAAGCAGTAGCTTACCCGATTCCAGCACGTTGGTGGCATAGCGCATGGCTTTATCATCCTGGCGGTCCCGCGCCTGTTCACCTAGAATTTCTGTAAAACCGATGATGGCATTGAGAGGCGTACGCAGTTCATGCGAAACATTCGCCAGAAATTCGCTCTTTAATTTATTCGCTTCGAACAGCGCCACGTTCTTCGCTTCCAGCTCTCCCAATCGCAAATCCAGCGCCCGATTACTTTCCCGCAAACGGTCATGCGCCAGCTTCAGTCGCAACAGCATCTGATGAAACGCCTCTGCCATCTTCTCATATTCATCACCTGTTTTAATATCGGAGGTGATATTCAGGGCATCCTGCCACGCCGACTGGGTTGGTTCGATTTGATCTTTCCCGCCCTCATGCGGCACTCGTGATGCCTCGCTTGGTTCCAGCGTAACCTTATCCGCTGCTTCCCGTAGCGACCGCACCGGCTGCAGAATAAAACGCTGCGTTATCAGATAAAATGTAATCACGGCACAAATACAGGATAACAGTCCCCCCGATAAAATGAATATACGATTGAACAATAGCGTTGTTCCTGTCTGCCCGGCCGGCACAACTACGGAGATAACTCCCACCAACTGTCCTTCGGAGAAGGACAAGAGGCCTTCCTTGGCATTTTCATCCGCTGCTGTGGTTTCCGGTGGCGTGGGTACATGGCAGCCCGCCGCCAGACACGATGCCTCCGCCCTTACCGCCCGCAGATAACGGGCCGGTTCTTTCCCCTTGGTTGCTGCAGCCGTACTTGCGGCATTCGAACTATCATCTGCCGCCTCGACTTTGCTGAGTTCTTCTGGTCCTCTTATGGGATACTGTAATTCAAAAAATTCATTTTGCTCAGGATTTTTGTGAAAAAATTTAACCCCGTGACGAAGAAAATTATCCTTAGCGGCCAACTCTTTCGGCAGCTGCGCAAGATTGCCGGCTGTTTCCTTACCCGCCGGTTGCTCCAGCAGAACCCAATGCGTTATGGGCCTCGTGGAGATTTCTTCCTCTTCGGATTTCAATGAAGGTATTTGATCTGTTGCCCCCAGTTCCTTTTCGATGCGGAAGTGATTTTCAAAAACACGATCGGCTTCAGCTATAGCCAGCTCTCGTTTACCTTGCGCCACGAGTTTATCCATCCACAGATACGGAATAAACATACCCGCCGCGATAATAATCAGGACTGCAATTGCAAACCCGATACGGCACTTGGCCGCCAATGAAAAAGATAGCCGATACCACTTGGACAACTTGGTTTTCCTTTTGCGTATGCGAGCAACTGATTTTGATAAACAATATTATACGCGGTAATCAGCCGATGACAAGTGCGCCCTATCAGTTCCCGATTTGCAACAAATCCAATTATACCCCACGCCTATGCCGCCAACGGTCCAGCGCCACCGCCGCAATAATAATCCCGCCCGTGATTATCTCCTGCACCCAGTTAGGCAGTCCCATCTGCGAACACCCCGAAGCGATTACTGTCAGTATCAACGCGCCTACCAGAGAGCCCAGTATCGATCCTTCCCCCCCGGCAAGACTACCACCGCCGATGACCACTGCGGCAATGACATCTAGTTCCAACCCGATCGCCACCGTCGGATCACCCACCGTTAATCTCGAAAACTGCATCAGCCCCGCCATCCCCCCAAACGCCCCGCACAAAGTATAGATAGCAACTTTGACCTTATCCACCGCCACCCCGCACAACCGGGCTGTTTGTTCATTGGAACCCAGCGCAAACGTGTGCCTGCCCAATCGACTGTAACGCAAAATCGCCGCCACCAGAATCGCCAGCACTATCAACATCCATACCCCCACCGGTACCAGCAGCCAGCTTTGATCTTTAGATAACGACGCCAGCAGATCATCCGTCCAACCCAACAGCGCCGGTTCGACATCGATCTTTTGTTCGCGCCCGATTCCCTTGGCCGCCCCCCGGATAACCAGCATCATCCCCAGCGTCACTATAAAGGGCACTACCTTTAAGCGCGTGATCAGCAATCCGCTCAACAGGCCAAACACCGCGCAGACCGCCACCGCTAAACATACCGCTGGTAGCGGTCCGATTCCCACACTACTAAGCAGCCACGCAATTACCACCGTCCCCAGCGCCACCATCGACCCGATCGAAAGATCAATTCCCCCGGAGATAATTACCAGCGTCATACCCAACGCCGCCATCCCCACAATCGTTGTCTGTCGCGCAATCGTCTCCAGGTTTCTCCGTCCCATGAACCGCCCTGCAGCATCGACTCCCTCCTGATAAACGCTCGGCAGTTTTTCTTTTTGTTCTTGTTCTGTCAGGGTAACTCCCTTTTTTGCAAACTCTGCCAGAGTTTCCTGATTTTGTTTATTTGTTCGATACGCCTCCTGCCCGCCTACCGCCAATACAAAAAAGAAGAAGATCCCTATAAGGGCCAGCACAAGTTTTAAACTGCTCAGCCCTTTAATTTTCTGCCGCAAATTTTGACGCGGAATTGTCATTTCCATATCGGCTTTTGAATTGTTACTCAAGACGCTATCTCCTGTCCTGTAGCTTCCATCATAAGCTGGTGTTCATTTATATCTTTTACCTGATGTGCTTCTCCCAGTCTGCCCCGGCACATAACAGCTATACGATCGCATATACCCATCAATTCCGGCAGATAACTACTCACCATAATTACCGCCTTGGGTTTGCTCTCGGCTGAACCGCTGGCCAACTCATCGATCAACTGATAAATCAACGCCTTCGCCGCCACATCGATTCCCCGTGTCGGCTCATCCAGCAGCAGCACATCCACATCATGCTGTAACAATCTTGCCAGAGCTACCTTTTGCTGATTCCCGCCTGATAGCTCCCCAACCGCTTGCTTGGGGCCCCCGCAGCGAATTCCCAGCCGCTCGATCCACTTCCGCGCCGCTTTTTCCTGACGACCCGGCAGCACCATCCCCAGCGGCCCAAAACCTTTCAATCGGGAAAGCGTGGTATTATCCGCTATACTTAAAGTTAGCGCCAACCCTTCTTCCTTGCGGTCCTCACTCAGCATCCCCACCCCCTGATTCCATCTCTGCCTTGGCGCCGCCGGTCCCGCATATACACCGACAGTGATATCTCCTTTCTTTACGGCATCCAGACCAAAAAGACACCGCAACAATTCCGTTCTGCCCGCCCCCATCAGCCCTGCAATACCCTGCACCTCACCCCGCCGTAAGTTCAGCGTTGCCGATTCCGGTTTCTCCACTCCCTGCAATTTATTTATTTGTACCACAAATTCACCCGCTACCCGTTTCGAGCGGGGATAAAGGTCCTCCACCTTTCGCCCCACCATAAGGGCGATTATTTCGTCAGCGGTAATATTATCGATAGGACTTTCCCCCACCGACTCACCGTCCCGCAGCACCGTTACCTTATCCGCCACCTGCTGCACTTCTTCGAGAATATGCGATATATAAACGATCGCCAGCCCTTTCTTTTTAAGCCTGTCGATCTGTTCGAACAATTGCTCCACATCTTGTCCCGCCAGACTACTCGTCGGCTCATCCAGCACCAGCACTCTACACCCCACCGCCAGCGCCCGCGCGATTTCTACCAGTTGCTGGGCGGCCACGGAAAGCTTTTGCACCTGCACTTCGGGCCTGATTTCCGGATGGCCGAAATGACCTATCGCCTCCATCGCCCGCCGCCGCACTTCTCTGCCGTGTATGAACCCCAGCGTATTTGGTTCCAGACCCAGCATAATATTTTCTTCGACACTCAGATGTCCGGCCAGCGAGAGTTCCTGATAGATCATCGCCACTCCCTGCTGCCTCGCCTTCAGCGGCGTATCGGGCATAAACTCTTCTCCGTCCAGCCACATCACACCCGCATCCGGCTTAACCGCCCCCGCCAGAATCTTCATCAGCGTACTCTTACCCGCCCCGTTTTCCCCTACCAGCGCGTGCACTTCCCCCGGAGCAACTTTGAACCCTACATTATTCAGGGCCACCGTCGCTCCAAAGCGTTTGCACACCCCGCGCATTTCCATCCGCGCAAGTTTTTCATCGTTTGTTGTATTTATTTGCCTTGCAGCCATTTTTCAAAATCTGGTTTAAGTAATTTTTGTATCTTTGGCTCGTTCATATTTTCATGGGTCGCCACTTCCGATCCGGTATCGATTCGCTTTTCCACCTTTTCCCCCCGCAGGTGAGCCGCCATCGTCTTGACTCCAACATAACCCATATTCAGCGGGTCCTGCAAGACTAAACCATTGATCTCATCTTTTTCCAGTGCTTTGACCAGCATATCCGAGCTGTCGAATCCCACGAATTTCACCTTACCCGCCCATTTACCATCTTGTAGCGCTCGCAGCATCCCGAAGCTGGTCGATTCATTCGGACAGAAAATCCCATCTATACTCAACCCCCCGTCGTCCTTCCGCAGCGACGCCAGCAGATTTTCACTCCCCTGATACGATGTCTCTGTTGTCGCCCCGCCGTACTGATTAGAGCTCACCACTTCGATCTCGGGAAATTCCTTGATCGCCGCCAGAAAACCTTCTTCCCGGTTCTTCGTACTGGCCGACCCTTCCTGATAACGCAGCATAATAATTTTCCCTTTGCCTCCCAGCAGTTTCGCCAGGTATCGGCCGCCTTTTTGACCACCGATAAAGTTGTCCGTAGCCACAAAGCTCACATAATCTTCACTCTTCAATCCGGAATCGATTATAACCACCGGAATATCATTCCGCACCGCGTCTTTAACCACCGGCCTAAGCGCCGCATCATCCAGCGGTGCCAACACAATCCCGTCCACCCCTCGCGTAACAAAATCTTCTACCACCTTGATCTGCGACTCCCTGTCGTCTTCTTTCAGCGGCCCTTTCCAGATAACCTCTATACCCAGCTCGTCCGCCGCCTTGGCCGCCCCACCATGAATTGATTTCCAAAAGACATGCGTAGTTCCCTTGGGGATCACTGCGATGGTAATTTTTTTTGCCTCCTGCTGTTGCCCCTGCTCCTCCTTCCGGCAAGATTCCAGACAGAATACTACTATACCACAAAGCCCTAACACCAATAACATACGAAATTTCATCATTTATATTTTCTCCTTAGTCGGTATGAAATACTTCTTCCATCGAGGCCCACCACTCACCATCCTTACGGGTGGAAAGTGGAATTTGTAACGGTTCCATATAACTCCACCATATCTTGGTAACTTCATCTTGTCCTATTGCCGCCATGTCCGCTTCAAAATCGTCCCCGATATAATCAAAATAACTGAACATCAGATATTTGCCTTTTTCCAGCTCGCCCATATAGATCGAATAGTTGCGTATGTTTGCTTTTTCGATCCTCGCCAGCACCCCCGGCCAGACCGCTGCATGAAACTGCGTATAGGCGATAATGTCTTCCTTTCTATTGCTAAGCCCTATTATCGAGCCGTACCGCTTTGGTTTTGTATCCGACGGCGCCCCCTGAAAATGAAACACTTCTTCCCATCTCGCCCACCATTCACCTTCCCCGCGCGTAGGCAGCGGCTTCTGCAAGGGGTCGGTAAGCTTCAGCCATTTTTGTGTTTCTTCATCCGCCGCAACCTTTTTCATATCCTCTTCATAGTTGTCACCGATGTAATCAAAATAGCTGAACAGATAATACTTATCTTTCTCCACCTCGCCCAGATATATCGAGTAGTTGCGGATATTGGCTTTATTAATCATCTTTAATACCCCTTCCCACGTATCCGCATGCAGCCGCTTATATTCCTCAATATTTTTCTTATCAATTCCAATTGCCCGTCCCACTCGCATCACCTGCCCCGCCGGCTGCCCGCAGCCCAGCAGCAATAAACAGGTAAAAGACAAGATAACTATAATCACGCCTGCCCTGAATAATTCACTCATGCTAATATCCTTGGAATATGCAGTTTTGTTAGGAGATCTTTTTATCAGTTTACCCAAATATTATATAAAGTAAAACCATCGTTACAAATAGCACTCCCGCCAGCAGCTTATAATTGCCTATCCCCTTCCAGCCCGGACTCCGCAGGGGCTCTAATATATTCTTCCATACCAGCGTTTCCTTCTCCGCTGTAACCGCCTCAGGCTTCCACAGGGAAAATATCACTAATATAACCGAGCACACCACGAACAGATAGAACGCCGCCATCATAAACGGAATCGACCAGCCCGTATCTTCCTTGAACCAGTCCAGTAATGTAACGACCAAACCTAAAAACGAACCCAGGTATAAGGCCGCCATCGCCCCCGCCGACGAAGCCCTTTTCCATAATACCCCCCACAAAAATACCGCTGTAATCGGCGGCGCAATATAACAGATAAGCGCATTGGACCCCTGGTATATACTTTCCCAGTGGGCTATTAGAGGTGACCACAGGATTGAAACAATCATCGCGATAAATGTTACGATTCGCCCGATCAAAACTAGTTTCTTATCGGATATATCCGGCTTCCATCTGCGAAAGATATCATAGCTGAACAGAGTCGCGATGGAGTTCAGCGCCCCCGATACCGTCCCCATCAGCGCCGCCAATAGCGCCGCCGCCACCAACCCCTTCAAACCCACCGGCAGCAGATTGCGGATCAAATGCCCGTAGGTATCTTCATCATTGGTCAGCGCCGGTATGATACCTTTATTTATCAATGCCAGACAAATTGTCCCCGGCATCACAAATATAAATACCGGCAGAATTTTAATAAATCCTGCAAATAGCGGCCCAACCCGTGCATGATTCTCATCCTTGGCCCCCAGCACCCGCTGCACAATCGTCTGATCCGCGCACCAATACCATAACCCGATCACCGGATACCCCAGAAACACCGAATACCACGGCAGATTCGAAGGATCGTCGGCTGAACGCAGGAGCGTCATCTTCACCGGCTCCACATTGGCGGTTAACCCTTCCCACCCACCGACTTTATATAGCCCGATCGCCGTTATACATATCGCCCCGACCAACAGCACAATCGTCTGAATCGATTCCGTAAGCACAACGGCCAAAAGTCCCCCGACAATAGTATAAATTCCCGTTAATACTGAAATGCCGATGATAATGAGCGTCCGAATGCTAATGGTCATTTGCAATCCGAATAATTCCAGCGCCAGATTATTTTGTTCGATGTTGAGCAGACCTTCCAAAACCACCGCTCCCGTATAGAGCGAAAAGCCGATATGAATTACCACCGCCGACACAATCGAAAGAATCGCCAGCCAGTCCCGGCAATGACGATTATAGCGCTTCTCCAGAAAATCCGGTAAAGTTGCCACTTTGGAACGAATATAAAACGGCGCGAAAAATAACGCCAGGGCAATCAGCGTAAACGGCGCCATCCATTCCAGGTTGCCATACGCCAGACCGTTTTTATAACCTTCCTGCGCCTGACTTACCAGATGTATGGTGGAAATATTCGTGGAGAAAAGGGCCAGCCCGATCACCGGCCATCTCAGCGTCCCCCCCGCCAGAAAGTAAGATTTCCCTTCCGCTTTCCGCCTCTGTCTCAGACCCGCCCAACATCCCAACGTCACAATCCCGACCAGATAGAAGATGATAATCGCCAGATCCCACCCTTTAATCGCCAATTCCATCGCTAACACAGAAGAATCCTTTTCGCTAACTGCACACAAACCAGATCAGATATTTCAAATACGAAACATGGATTCTAAGAAATTCCGCCCCCCCAGACAATAATAATTTGATGGTGATAATCTCTTTGAATGCGTAGCTTATTGTTCCCTATCTGCCGCAGCGATTGGGACTATTTCCCGTTTTGAAAATTGGGATTTTGGTGATTTGATATTGTTTCGGATTTCGATATTAGAATTTAGGATTTATAAAAAGCAGGATCGGCTTTTCCTGTGATGAGCTTGTCGAACCAACTCGTGGTGAGCTTGTCGAACCAACTCGTGGTGAGCTTGTCGAACCAACTCGTGGTGAGCTTGTCGAACCAGCCCATGCTGGTTTTTATTTCCCCGACGGCCGATAGTTTTGCGCAATAGGCATCCGCCTGCCCGTCCCAAACGCCCTGCTCGTAACCTTCAGCACCGGCGCCGCCTGCTTGCGCTTATATTCATTGCGATCGACCAGCCGGACAACTCTCGCCACGGTTTGTTCCGCGAACCCCGCCGCCATAATTTCACCCGGCGACTGTTCCTGCTCCACATACCTCTGCAATATCTCATCCAGCTCATCATAGGGTGGCAGTGAATCCTGATCTTTTTGATCCGGTCGCAGCTCCGCCGAAGGCGCCTTGCTTATCGAAGATTCCGGAATCACCCGCCGCTTTCGGTTCATATAGCGCGCCAGCTCGTACACCATTTTTTTCGGCACATCCCCGATCACCGCCAACCCCCCGGCCATATCCCCATATAGCGTGCAATACCCCACCGCCAGCTCACTTTTATTTCCCGTTGCCAACACCAGATGTCCGAACTTATTACTCAGTCCCATCAGAATGGTCCCCCGAATCCGGGCCTGAATATTTTCTTCCGCCAGGTCCGGCTCCCGCCCCCCAAAGGCTTCTTTCAGCATCTCTTCGAATGCTATATGCCCTTTTTCGATGGGAATAATCAAAAGTTTAACACCGAGGTTCTCCGCCAACTCCTTGGCATCGGTGATACTTCCTTCACTTGAATAGCGACTCGGCAGTGCCACCCCCGTAACTTTATCTTTCCCCAGCGCCGCCACCGCCAGCGCCGCCGTCACCGCCGAATCGATCCCCCCCGACAGTCCCAGCACCACGCTGCCAAACCCGCATTTATTCACATAGTCCCGCAGCCCCAGCACCAGCCCCTCGTACACCGAAGCCGTCTCTGTGGAAATTTCTTCTTTGCGTGTCCCCTCCGGATTTTCCAGATCGACAATCAGCAAATCCTCTGCGAAACCTTTAGCCTGTCCTATTAGTTTACCTTCTTTATCGAACGCACAACTGCACCCGTCGAAGATCAGCTCATCGTTTCCTCCCACCTGATTCACATAAATCAACGGCAGATGATAATGCCTGCACTGCTCACTGAAAATCTTCCCCCTGAACTTATGCTTACCCATCACAAACGGTGACGCCGACATATTCAGCACCACATCCACCTGCGCCCTGGCCACCTCTGCCAGCGGTTTTATCTCATAGGGATATTTGGCCTGTCCTTCCATCGTCTGCCAGATATCCTCACAGATTGATAGTCCAAAACGCTTCCCTTTGAACACTACCACCGGCTGCGATGCCACCGGCTGAAAGTAACGACTTTCGTCGAACACATCATAAGTCGGCAGCAACTGTTTGTAATATCTTGCTGCGATCCTCCCTTGATATAGAAGTGCCGCCCCGTTATGCAGCTCTTTACCCGTTTCCCCTTCATGCCGCGCAACGTATCCCACCAGCGCCGCACAATCTCCACAGCTTCCCGCCAGCTCCTCCAAAGCCGCAATATTATCATTCACAAAATCATCCCGCAGCAGCAGATCTTTCGGCGGATACCCCACCACCGCCAGCTCACTGAAAACCACCAGCTCCGCCCCTTGTTTTTCAGCTTCACGAATGCAGCGTTTTATCTTCGAGCTGTTCCCGGCGATATCCCCCACCGTCGGATTTATCTGTGCCAGCGCAATCTTCATTCATGTACCTGTTTACTCGTTTACTTCCTGTCACAGAATCGCATCAACCTGCTCGGTCAGTTCCTTCACATGGACAACTGACGTATCGAGCAGTTTTTTCTCCTGTTCGGTAAGTTTCAGTTCGATAACCTTTTCCACTCCCCCTGCTCCCAAAATCACCGGCACCCCCACAAAACCGCCTCCTACCCCGTATTCCTTATCGCACCACGCACAGCAGGGCAGCAACCGTTTTTTATCTTTGAGTATCGCTTCTGTCATCTCCGCCGCCGCCGCCGCCGGCGCATAATATGCCGACCCTGTCTTGAGCAGGTTCACAATTTCGATCCCACCCTTGCGTGTCCGCTCCACAATCGCTTCGATTGTTTCCTTATCCAGCATCTCTGTCACCGGCACTCCTCCCACCGATGTATACCTTGGCAGAGGCACCATATCATCGCCGTGCCCACCCAGCAATACCGCCGCTATATCTGTCACCGAAACATTCAGCGCCTCCGCCAGAAACGCTCGATACCTCGCCGTATCCAGAATCCCCGCCATCCCCATCACCTTATTCTTAGCCAGTCCCGACACCTTCCCCGCCGCGTATGTCATCGCATCCAGCGGATTACAAACGACGATTAAATAGGGATTCGCACTGTGCTCCATTACGTTTCGCGTAACCTCAGCGACGATTTGCGTATTGGCCTTTAACAGATCATCCCGACTCATCCCCGGTTTGCGCGCCAGCCCCGAGGTAACAATCACCACCTCGCTGTCTTTGGTATCTTTATAATCGCACGTCCCGGTAAGACGCACATCAAATTTACTCACCGGCGCCGCTTCATAGAGGTCCAGACATTTCCCCTCCGCCAGACCTTCCACGATATCGAGCATAACGATATCGCCCAGGTCTTTTTCTGCCAGCCAATGTGCGCAGGTCGCTCCGACGTTACCCGCCCCGATAATGGATATTTTCTTCCGTGCCAAGTTCTCTCCCTTTCCCTGTTCCTTAAAGCTAAGTTATTTATTTTGAACAGTACTTATCTGTGTAAATCCGTTGCATCTGTGTCATCCGTGTTCTATTCAGAAACGTATCCCTAAACCAATTGATAGTTCCTGGTGATACAGTTTATTATCCAAGCCTGACATCGACCCTACCAGATAATACCACCGCCAGTCGGCCCTCAGCATCGTATTACCGGAATCTCCCAGCAGAAATTTGACCCCCAGTCCCACGTTCATATCGAACACAGTTTCATTGCTAACTTTACTGTAGTCGGTATCGATAAGTGCCACCCCCGGCCCCACCGTCATAAATGGCCTGATTCTCCCTTCCAGTATTTCATTACCGGTGGGGTATAAAAGGCCGTTGATTCCCAGTAAAAACGTCCGGGCATCGCTCCCTGACGGTGGATCGGTGAAGAGGTCCGACTTGACATGCATATCTGCAAAAACGCCCGCCACCGTCACCTCCGCCCCCAGATATTCATTTTCACCCCCGGCCCGCACTCCGATAAGCCAACCGTCGTCCGTTTTTACCTGTATATCGTTGATCCCGTTACTGGTACTCAGCAGAGTTTCACCGCTGAACCAACCACTTACTAAAAACCCCTGCCATTCAACCTCCTCTTTGTTGACATCTTCAAACACCTGTCCCCATATCGGCCCCGCCGCCGCCATACATATCAATACCACTGATATTACCGTCAACTTATTCATATACTTTGCTCCTTATGCTGTCTTCCAACTACTCAGAGTTAAACAAAGAAAATCGTCTCTGTCAATACTGAAAACGCTGTTTTTGCCTCGGTTCCTTTTTTCCTTCGTCCTCCGCTGCCCAATTCACCTGAACTTGGGTAGAACTTTCATCGTCATTTCCCCAAAATTCGATTACAAATCGCACGAATCCTATTGGGTAAAATTGACAACAATATCACTTCGGATTAGACTATCGTTATGCAAAGTGCCCTCAAACGATTCTTTGATTTCCCCGACACTCTTTGGAGCTATTTCCAACAGGTTGACCTTCGCTTCACCCCCACCCCTCACCTTACCGCTTCGGATGCTGCTCTGACACCTTCTCTTACCGACCTTTCTTCCGTCCGTGCTGTTCTCTGGGATGTATATGGCACTTTCTCTGGCGTCGATCTGGGCGACATGGAACAATCTCTGCAACACGAAGATCGCCTTCTTGCTGCCGCCCGCGCCACCGTGCAGGAGTTTTCTTTGCAAGAGACTCTCCAGCGACTTGACACTTCCCTTCCCCCCGAGACAACCTTGCGCGACCTCTACACCCAGTTGATCGCCGATTCCCATCTTCGTTCTCTTGCTCAGGGCATCGAATATCCCGAAGTCCAGATCGAGCAAATCTGGCTGGCGCTAATTCAGCAATGCCTTGCCCACGGTTTATCTCTGCCCTCTGATGAGCCGCCTTTGTACTCGGCCTATCGCTGGGCCTACTTTTTCGAGTCTGCTCTTCAGCAAATGTATCTCTATCCCCACGCCGCCCAAACCGTCCACCTGCTCAAACAATCCGGTATCATCCAGGGCATCATCTCTAATGCCCAGTTTTATACCCCTGTTCATTTGCGCCGTATGTTGCGGCAGGCGTTAGACCGCCCCGATCTACAGCTCCAACACTTCTTTCTTGAGTCCCTGGTGCTTTTTTCATTTGAAATGGGTTTTAGTAAGCCCAACATCCGTACCTTTGAACGGGCCCTGGAAATCCTCAGCCGCCAGGGCATAACTCCCCCCGAAATTCTTTACATCGGCAATGACATGTTAAACGATATTTGGCCCGCTTCACGCTGCGGCCTGCGCACTATGTTATTTGCCTATGATCCTTCCCAGACCACTTTGCGCACCGACGATCCCCGCTGCCGAGATTTGAAACCGGATTCCGTTGTCACAGATATGCCCCAGATTACCTCCCAGATACTCAACAACAGATAACTATAAGATTCTATCACAAAACCACCAGACCATAGCCCCCGATGTAAAATCGGGGGATAGAAAATTTTATTAGGGCCATTGTTGGGTGGCATGGATCTTACCGGATAAATTTGTTTCGAATATTGTCCCGTTAGGGACTATTGATAATAGCCCACCAATTTATTGGTGGGGCACAGGTTCCTGAATTTCCTTTAGTCCCGCAGGGACAACTGAAATTATTTTCTTCGTTATCTTCTGTTTAATATTTTTGTGTTTTTTGATCTTTTTATGGCTATTAAAATCCGTGTCATCCGTGCAACTTGTCACGCCGTAGCTTCTGAGCGAAGGCGGATCCGTGGTTTCTATATCTTGGCGTCTTCGCGCCTTTGCGTGAAACAGTTTTGTAGGAAGGGCTCCACCTGGGGTGTGCTTGCCGAACCCGCCCCTGCAGTTCAATCTATTTTTATTTCTTGGCTTTCTTCGTTATCTTCTGTTCAATTATTTTATAACTTAGTTTTCTTCTGTTTAAAAATTTTGTGCTTTTTGTGCTTTTTGTGGCTATATTTCATATTTGATTTTTTAGCGTTAATTCGCGTGCATTAGCGGTTAAATATCTTATGTTTTAACTTGGCGTCTTCGCGCCTTTGCGTGAAACAGTTTTGTAGGATTGGCTCCGCCAGTGGTAAGCTTGTCAGAACCATCTCGTGGTGAGCTTGCCGAACCCGCCCCTGCGGTTACTGGATTCTTATTGATTAATAACCCTGACAAGGTAAGCTGATTTAATATTAGCCGTCAACTTATCATTTATTTATGGTGTGATACTATGAAAACAAAAACAAATACAAAAAAACAATTTTCGAGAAATTTAATCTGGGTTCCTCTCTTGGCCGCCCTGCTTTTTAGTCAACTCCCTGCCGCTGAAACTTGGAAACAACCTCTCGCGGAAAAGGCCCAAATCATCGAACAAGGTATTCAAAAACGACACAACATCCTCGGCCTGTATCCTTCGATGGTCCAGATTCCCTTTGATAGCGACAAGATAGATATAACTACCCGCAATCCCATGGCCGACATTCAACATGCCGTTTGCTGGTCGTCGAATTATTTAGCCGGCGCCTCCTACCGCTACGCCTATCTGAAAAAAACCCATGCCGACCCCCAACTGATCGCCGCCGCCCGCAAGCGCGCCGACGAAATCTTTGCAGCCGTTTACCGCTGCCAACGCGTAACCGGCGTAAAAGGTTTGCAGGCTCGCGGCTATTTGCTCGGCCACGGCCAGACCTATGCCGAACGAAAAGACCTGGGCAAACTTCCATTCTGGCGTCAGGGTCAAGTGGACGGCCAGGACTTCCGCTGGGTCGGTGATCCCAGCCATCATAATTACAGCGATGCCGTTCACGGCCTCGGCCAGTATTACACCCTGGCCGCCCAAGGTGAACAAAAAGATCGCGCCCGCGCCGCAATTGATTCTTTGGTAAGTTACTGGGTTGATAACAATCTTCAGATTGCCAAGTATGATACTTCTTTGCCGCCGGTTCAGATTCTTGGTTTAACCGATGGCAAGACGCTCAGTACCCGCATTATCATGGCCATCTCCGGCGCCAAAGTCGCCCACTATGCCACCGGCAAAAAAAAGTTTAAGAAAGTCTATGACCGGCTCATTGACCAATACGGAGTTCGCGACCTGAAAGTCTTCGTCCCCGAAAAAGACTTTGACGATGCCGAACACGATTTCTGTCATCTAGACCTTCTGTTTAGAATAGAGACCGATCCTGAACTACTCGCCGCCTACCGCAAAATTGCCGATGGTTTTTGGCAGCAGCACATCAATGACGCCCAAAGCCTTTTCACCTACATATATTACAACCTTGCCCCCGACGCCCCCGGCAAAGACAAGGCACTGAAAGAAGCCCTTTTCTCCTTACAGACTTTCCCCACCGACATGACCGTCAAGCCCCGCATGAACAGCTTGAATCCGGATTTGAAACCTCCTTACCCTACCTATCTCGCTGCCTGGGACAACGAGTACATCTGGAAGTCAAATCTGCTGCGCCCCGACCGTTGGCTCAGCCGTATCGTAACTGACGTTGCCGTCTCTCCCGAGGATAACATGGTGATTTATGCCGTTGGTGCCGAAGGTGGTCTCTATCAATCTCGCGATGGTGCCCTCTCTTGGCGCAATTGGCGCCCCATCGGCCAGAACCTTCATTCACCGGTACGCAAGGTTGCTGTCGGCAAACGATCTCGCATCATAATGACGGCTTGTGACGATGGCTTCTATTTAACTACCTTAGGTGGCAGCCAATGGCAAAAGATGCCCATACCTCTTAATAATGAAACCCCCGTTGATATCGAGGTTTGCCCTGATGATTTTAATATCATTTATGCCGTTACGGATAAAAACGTTTATCGCTCGCGGGATTTCGGAGAAGAATATCTCGGTCAATCTTGGCAAAAGTTGACCGAAGAACTTCCCGTCCTTGACTCCCCTCGCTTCGTCCTTGCTCACGGCTCTCCCGGCAGACTTTATGCCGTTTCTGAAAACAAAATTTTCACCCTCTGCTTGGATGACCCCACCTGGACCCGCGGCACCGATTTTGGACTTTGGTGGCATGCTCAAACCTATCCCTGGCTGCTTGCCGACCCTCAAAATCCCGATCACGTATGGGTTGGGTTTAAGGTTTTCCGTGGTGGCCGTGGACTCCTTTCGGTTATTCAGGAAAGCCGCGACGCTTGTACAACCTGGTCCAACGATATGTCAGAAATTCGGCGCATAGTTGAGCAAAAGGGTTTGCCCGCCGCCATGAAACTGGGAGTACGCTTGGAATTGAATGATCTCATCACCGACGCTAAAGAAAGCGGCAGATTTTACGGCATAGCTGATCGCGGCGTCTTAATCAAAGACAACGATTCCTGGACAACCTCCCAGGCCGGTTTCAATATTCCCCTGGTCAAATCGCTTTTCGTTTCCAGGTATATCGATTGGATCTTTGCCGGCACCCCCGGCGGCCTCTACATCTCCAAAGACCGCGGCGCCACCTGGCAGGACGGTAACCTCTGGTTGCAGTTCGACCGGAACACCCGTCGCGAATTAGGCGGTGCCTCCTTTATTGATGCCTATTGGCGCGCCCGCTACTATGGTTTTATTGATGATGAAACCGCCGCTAAACCTTTTGATAAATTTTAGAGCAGTCGATGTCAAAAACGCTGTATCTTGGTGTTCTTCATTACCATTTCCTCCGCAGCGGCGTGCGCACGGTTATTTCCAACGCCCTCCGTTCTCTCATTGCCTATGCAAATTACGATAATTTCGAGTTCGATCTGATCGCTGCCGACGCCCGCCAAAAATCTGGTAATGAGTTGGCCGAAGAACTACTCGACTTCTCTCGTCTGCATGGTCCATCCAACTTACAACTCAACCAGATTGAGTTGCCCCAGCTCGCCTATGACCAAAATCCCGCTCCCAACCGCGCCGCCTTCTTCGACCTCGCCAATAACCTCACCGACCGCCTCCTGGAACTCATGAACCTAAACCGCTGCACCTTCGCTAGCCCCTATATCCTGCACCCCCATAACGCCAACCTCGGCAAAAATCCCTGTTTAACTCTCGCCCTGAAACTGCTCGTTGACAGACTCGACCGGGACAACTTACCCGCCTGGCTTCTATACCAGGTGCATGATTTTGCCGAGGACAATCGACCTGCTTGCTGGCAGGCCCTGCGTGATTGTACCGGCTCCCCCGATCCCGATTTCGCTTCTCAGATCATGTACCCTCCCAGCCGCCGGATCCATTGGCTCTCTCTTGGCTCCGCCGACCGCCAAAAACTCATCTCGACCAACCTCCCCCCCGATTCGGTTTCCGTCCTGCCTAACAGCGTCTCGGTCGATACCTTCACCGCCCCCCCCCTGATCCATATGACCCCTCAGCAGCTTGACCAACTAAGCCTTCCCCCTCAGGATTTCGCCGCCGACCTGAAAAACCGTATCGCCCTTTTCGCCCGGACCGAAGGTTTCCATTTCGATCCCTCCCGCAAGATTATTCTTTCCCCCATCAAGGCCCTCCGCCGCAAGAACATCACCGAATCCGTTTTGCTGCTGATGATCCTGAATTCTCAACATGACGATTACCAACTTCTTATCACCCTGCCCCCCAACAGCCCCGCCGACATCGAATACTCCCACGCCGTTGCCGAGTTCGTCAAACAGCACCGTTTACCCGTGCTCATGGACTTTGGCTCCAGTTTATTACCTCTCGGTCCCCACCGCCGCCTATCCGACGGCCGAGTCATTTATTATAGCCTGATCGACCTTTTATCTATCAGCCACGCCGTCGTCACCACCTCTATCCAGGAAGGTTTCGGCTACGTCTTCCACGAACCTTGGTTGGCCGGCAAATTCGTCTTCGGCCGCAACATCCCCCACCTCACCTGCGACTTCCAGCAGCAGGGCCTGAACCTCTCCCACCTCTACGACCACCTTTTAATCCCCTTGGATTGGCTCAGTTCCCACTGGGAAAACCTCTTACAGGAATATTGCTCCAGGATTAAGCATATCTACCTGGCCCAGTCCCTCACCCCACCTTCATACTCAGAGCTTATAAACCAAATCAGTCAGAAAAAAACAGTTAACCTGTTAGTAGATCAGCAAAATGAGCAAAATTCCCTCGACTGGGCCGACCTAAATCTGCCTTCACAACTATATATCCTGCAAATCCTTGCGGACCGCCCGGCCCTTCTTGACCGCATCTTCCCCACCACCTCCTCCTTGCAGACCATATCCTCCTGGTATCCTTCGGTACAATCTGATATAATTAAACAGAACAGCGAGGTTGTTAGTTCTAAGTACAATCTTAAGAGTCAGGCCTCCCGCCTGACCTCGCTATTTGAACTAGGTAATCGTGTTCTGCTCGATAGCCCGGCCGTTTCAGCTCCGGCCCAGATTACCAATAAACTTTTGCTGGAGCTTAACTTACGAACCGAAAACATTAGACTTTTAACTTGATGATATAGGAATTTGTATTTAACTCCTTTCCGGAAAATCATTTTCAGCGAACGAAGGGAGCGTCAATAGCCCCAACGAGATCGCGGCGTTCTGGTCCAGCGAAAGCTGGTAATTTAGTGCTGGATATTACATCTGTTCCGTAAAGTCATGTGCAGCGAACGAAGGGAGCGTCAATAGCCCCAACGAGATCGCGGCGTTCTGGTCCAGCGAAAGCTGGTAATTTGATGCTGGACATTACAACCGTTATAGTTTATCTATATTGATAACGAATAGGCCGAATCTTAATAAATAACTAGGAGAGTGCTCTGATGGGTGATTTTTTTCAGAACGGCATAATCACCACTCTGCACGATTTCGACACCACCGATTTCGCGCGTATGGAGGCTCGCCTTTCCGACATCCTCAAGCGTCGTGATATCGCTCTCATCCTGCCCGTCATCCCCCGTGACCTGATGTCCCCAGCCTTCAATTCCATTGTCGCCGAGCTCGCCCAGGTCCCTTATATCTCCGAGGTCGTCGTCAGTTTGGGTCAAACCTCTGATTTTAATGATTTTGTCGAAGCTCGCCGACGCCTCCAGCCCCTCACCCAGCTTCATTCGGTCGTCTGGTCCTCCGGCCCCGGCATCGGTGCCCTATTCGACGAGTTAGCAGATAATTACCTTGATGTCGGCCCCGACGGCAAGGGCCGTGGCGTCTGGACCGCCATGGGCTACGTCCTCAGCAACCGCAAGCTCTGGGTCATCGCCGTCCACGACTGCGATATCCGTAACTATTCCCGCCAAATGTTGGCTCGGCTCTGCTATCCGTGCTCCGTTCGCGGCATGGACTTTGAATTCACCAAGGCCTACTACATGCGTGTCACCGACAAAATTTACGGTCGCGTTACCCGCCTGTTCTTCACCCCCCTGGTCCGTGCCTTACGTTCAATCCTGGGTCAGCAGTCTTTCCTAGACTTCCTGCACAGTTTTCGCTATCCCCTTTCCGGCGAAATCTGTTTAACCCGTTCCCTGGCCCATGTTATGCGTATGCCCGGCGACTGGGGCCTGGAGATTGGCACCCTTTCCGAAGTTTACCGCTGCTGTGCCATCCCTCGTATCTGCCAGGTCGATATCGCCGACTCTTATGAGCACAAACATCAGGAACTCTTCCCCGACGACCACAAGGCCGGTTTGCTCAAGATGACCATCGATATCGCCAAGGTTCTCCTGCAGACACTCGCCGCCCAGGGCGTAGTTCTCCCCAGTTTATTCCTGGAGGCCCTGCAGGCTTCGTATCTGCACATGGCCCGCGAGGCCATTGACCAGTACGCCGCCGACGCCATCATCAACGGCCTTCCCTACGACCGCCACAGTGAGGGCCAGGCCATCGAAAGCTTTTCTGAAGCCGTCCGACTGGCCGGCGAACGTTTCCGTGAAGACCCCACCGACCTGCCGCGCATCCCCGCCTGGAACCGCGTCATGTCCGCCCTGCCCGACTTTACTGAACGGCTCTCCGCCGTCGTTACTGAGGAAAACCGCCGCGCCGAACAGGTCCTCGCCGCCGAAAATCGACAAATCATAGACCTCGATCCTCCCGCCGGCTCCTCCCCAACCTCCACCATCCTCGAAACCTCCTAAGGATAATTTATCTCCCCCCCCGCTCTCTTATGTCTTGTCATTTCGTATTGCGTATTTTGTATTTCGTATTATCTGGCCAAGTCATCTTCCCTCTCCGCGTCTATTTCACACGGCCGTCTCGCCCGTGTCTTAATGTAGGGTGGGGCTTGCCCCACCATCTTTCCTCAGTTATGGTTTTCTTTTATCACGATCCACGGTCAACTGTCCACGGTTTACGTCCCCTTGCCTATCTCGTGGTGAGCCTGCCGAACCATGCCCACGCAGTCTCTAAAAGCCTTCCAAGGAAACGAATTTATGTACGAACGGCCTTGAATTCATAACCTGCCATACCCGAAAGCCAAGAGGACGTTTATCGAAGTTTTTGCTTGTGGTCTCTCCGTTCACTAATTGGATACCATTGTGCTCATTGATAAGTAATCTGTGTGTATGCCCGCCCAGCATGGCTACTACGCCTCGCTTTGCGAAGATGCTCAAGAGATCTTTTCGTTTGGTAGCGGGTAAATTGTAATACTCGTCGCTCTCATCAGGTTTTTTGACAAACAAAGGATAATGGCCCACTACGAATATTCGAGCTTTCTTCTTCGCAGCAGTTTTCAGGGTTGTTTCAAGCCAGGAGTCGTGCCGCTCCGATTCGTTTTTCACGGGTGTTTTCCACAATTGCGTGTTCACAATAACGAAAACACACTCTTTATGCTCAAACGAATAATAGTCTTCGCCTACAACTTTGCGATAGTACTGCAGCGACTCTCGCGTAGGCTTGTTTCCGACATCGTGATTACCGGGCGCGCAGTGACAAGGTACAGTGAAGGTATCCTTGATCTTATTGAAATCCGCAAACGATTTCTCTTCGCATTTGTTGACTAGATCACCGCAAATGAACACCAGGTCCGGTTTGATCATATTGATTTGTTTGACGGCTTGCTTGAAGGCATTCACATCATGTTCATAGCCGCCGAAACCAAGTTGTGTATCACAGAGTTGCACAATCTTGAAAGACTCGGCCTCGAACTTCTCAACTGCAACCAAAGCCCTCGGCAGCGCGATTGCCGCTGTTCCGAGAGCCGTAGCTTTCAGAAAATTGCGCCTTGTAAACTCGTTCTTTTCCAATCTGGCCTCCTCCACCCAATTATGTATATATGATTTCCATCTAAAGATCTAGTTTTGTAGGGCGGGCCGTGCCCGCCATTAGTTTATTTTGTAGGATGGGTTCTTCACGTGGTGAGCTTGTCGAACCAACTCGTGGTGAGTTTATCGAACCAGCCCATGCGGTCTCTTTATATTTTACCTTGCCCCATCCCCATAAACCTTAATCATTTACGCTTTTCTTAAATGTGAACGACTTAACAAGTTCATTGTACTCATTGGTGACACGTTTAATTTCTGCAATTGCAGACTCATTGTCTTCAAGTAATGGAAAAGCAACGGTCAAATGAATGATGATTCCATGTTCTACTCCAATCCGTTCATATATCATATTTGGTACTTCATCGTGCGCTTCTCCCATTATGCTACGCCATGACTTACCATCAGCCATATCGCTTACTACGATATATCCTTCGTGATTACTGTGATACTCCTGGATATCGATGTCGCTTGCCTTCAAGTTTTCAGAAACATATTTTATGACTATCGAGGCATTGGCACTATGTTTTGTCCCCTCGGCCGGCTTAAAAGGTATATAATATAAGTAGCGTCGCAGCCTATCCGTATTTTCTTGATCCATAATCTGCCAACTCTCTGGCACAGTATAAAAAACATCTTTAACGGTTCCAGTTCGCACCTTTGGAGTTGTATAATATTTGTTGCTGCAGCCGCTTATCAATAAAGCTATAACCCCAATAGACAATATCATCCTTTTTTGTAACATCTGATATCTCCAAATGATAAATTACTTTTTGGCTGGGAATAATGCCGGGCATAACCTGGACATAAAGTTTCGTAGGATGGGCTCTGCCCGTGGTGAGCTTGTCGAGCCAACTCGTGGTGAGTTTATCGAACCAGCCCACGCGGTTCAACTCAAAAGTCGTCGCAAGCTTGTTTACCTAAGGTTTTTTATTTGAATTTTACGACAATTTACGCTTTTTATTTATTTTTTGGGCATAACTGGCTAGCTTAACCCATTTATTTAATTCTTTATAATTAGTACTTCTATCCAATAAATAAGCAACGTCACTAAAGCTGTTAAAACGAAAATGATTAAATATTAGAAACCGAAGTAATTTTTCAACATATAGCTTTAAGTCATATACAAATATTTCAAGCTTTGCATTCATATGCCCTCTGTGTACTAAATCATTCCTAAACCTTCGAAGAATATCTATATGCACTCGTTCTTCTTCTGGATTATTAAATATAAAAGCAACTCTTCTAACTGTAACCTTATGATCATCATCGGTTCCTGTTCCTGTCAATAATTCTAAAACAGCCCACAACTTGGTATATGATACTTCATAATTATAACTATCGAGGGCGTCATTGTAGAGCAAAATCGCATCTTGGAGTTTTTTACTGATCTTACTTTTTTGGATGGCTCTCCGAGCCTCCCCGACAAATTTGAGAATTTTATCAAACTCACCAACAATATTGTTGTGGTAAGGCTGTAAAGGTTCACGATACTCTGGCTCATACCAGAATAAATCATTAGCGGCCATTTTACCATTAGGCTTATGCAAAGTATGAATTGGACCTAGAAGAATTTTGTTTATTGGTTTTCGAGATGCACCACCAAATAAGAAAGACTGTTGGCCATAATTAATTCCAAAATTAAGTATTCCACGAAATAAGTTAAATGATACCAATGCTTTTTCAGTCGCCTGATGTATACTCTTTGCCTTAACGGCTATTCTGGCGCATAGATATTTGGTTGGAAATCCTCGCTTTCCTAAAAAGAAATTAATCTGGGAATTATTATAGATTGGCTTTGTGAAATATTTAGGGAAATTTCTGGTAAATGTAATCCGGTTTTTATTAATCTGTAGATTAGGGAGTTTATGGTAATAATTATCAATAGACAATGATGTAGCCAAGGTATAATTTTGTAAGCGTGAAGATAAATACTCCTTTTCGAGTTTTATAATTTCTGCCATGATAGCCTGCGATGTTAATTCACCTTTTCTTCCCGCTTTAAAAATCGATTGCTGAACAATTCCAAGTTTATCCTCAAGTGTTATTTCAGGATTTATAGTTACCATTGCTTCCAGTTTGGGAAAAGCAACCATGATTCCAAATCCGCCAAACTGAACATTCCCCTCGGCGTTTACGGATCGAGTTTTTTCAAGTTCAATTATCAACGGTATAGGATTGTGTTGTTTATTCCAATCTGCCATCATTAGCCCATTTCTATTTCAAGTGTAGTCAGGGTGGGCTGTGCCCACGCATTTCTTCTTTCTCGTTTACATAACCTTTTGTGTCAATTATACCCAAAGGTTCAATTCATTCCTATCCCCGAAACCCGCTTGTCACGGCAGCCTGCCACGGCGAAGCTTCAGCGGAGACGGGTAGCCCCTGTCACGCCGTAGCTGCTTAGCGAAGGCTGATTGGCGAAGCCGGGTGGCTAAATCTTTTTGTTATTTTATGGTAATCATAATCTGTGAAATCCGCGAAATCCGTGGTTGTATTTTTTATAACTTAGCGTCTTCGCGCCTTTGCGTGAAACTTATTTTTGATCTTTAATCTGTGAAAATCCGCCGTATCTGTGTCACCCGTGTTCTATCCTCTTTAAATAGTTACTCCCCGTAGGCCCCCATTAAGAACATATAAAACATACAACACTTTTCATCATAAGTCAAACACTTTCGCGAAAAAATCACACCCCTTTCAGCAGCTATTCGAAGTTTCTAACCGCCCAATTTAAGAACTTACAACTTTTTCTGTTGCCAAAAATAAGCACTTACGTTTATTCCCCCCAGTTAAAAATAAGGACTTACGTTCATTTTTTTCCACTTTTTGCCCCAACTCAACACGCCCCTAAAATCGTTAGATCCCTCCCCCGGCCTTACGTGTTATTTCTCAGCCATAACATATTGTCACAGAACAGGTTATAACATTTTGCCCCAGTACCCCTTTGTTTCTCCCTAACGGCACAAACTTTGTAAACATATACACTTGTGAGATATTTTGCCCCGGAAAGATAAACTCATGATGTTTAATATTAGCACCAAAAACTACAATTTCTTACGTCTATCAGCCCTTTTAATGGCCCTGTCCATTTTCATAACTACTTATGGGTGCAATACTTGTAACTCCCGCCAGCCATCCGCCCAAACCTCAAATACCTCCAAGGCTTCCCCACAGTACGACCCGCACATCATCTTCGACGCCCCCCACAAGATCGGCTATCGCCATTATTACGTTGATTCTCAGCAGTTCGGCCGATCTCCCTGGCCGGTTTCTCCTGAGACCTATCATTACGTAAACGACCCGGAAATAATAAGTTATGACGAATACACCTATAGCAATCAGTACCAGGGCTTCGACAATAAGCCTCGCAATTACTTCCAGCAGCGTCTTTATGGCCACCGTTCATCCCAGCAGTACCGCTAAAATCAACCTCTCCAGCTGGTCTTATTCACCTATTACCTAGTAGGATATCCCCTGCGATTTAGGCTCAATTCCATAAGGCATATTATTTTTTTAAAATATTGCTTGCTGTAGAGAAGTCTTTGCTATATACTGAATTATGTCTAGTTTGGAGTTCAGAATATTCAAGAATTATCCACTCGCTAATAGGGATGACAGGACGAAAGAGGAAGGAAACAAGGACGTAGGGCAATCAAAACTAATAGGATTTTTTACTGATTAAATCAGTGGAGTATCGTAATGGCGACCATCACGAAAAAGGAATTAATTGATCAGATTTCGGAAAAGACCAATAACAAGCGTGTCGTAGTCAAAAGAATAATTCAGGCATTTTTAGATGACATCGTGGAGGAGCTAGGTCGCGATAACCGCTTGGAATTTCGAGACTTTGGTGT